>Ga0210144_1000023_pt1 | contig 82742 bp, 86 predicted proteins | sample Muzzi_PWA_D2_FD_185532 | JGI IMG/M metagenome (GOLD analysis project Ga0210144, IMG submission 185532) | Wetland microbial communities from San Francisco Bay, California, USA, that impact long-term carbon sequestration - Muzzi_PWA_D2 (SPAdes) | ecosystem: Environmental > Aquatic > Marine >...
TCGTCATTGAGGTTGGTCCTTCAACGACGAGTCTGGGGCCCGCGGTGGCCGGAACTTCTTCAAGGCGGTTCCGCGGAACCGCCCCCGGCTACTGCGGGCCAGTTACACCACTTCTACCGACGTGACCCACTTTCGCCCCCGTCATGGCTTACTCGCCCCCGTGTTCCTTTGCAATCGGGAGCTCACGGACGCGTAGGCGATCTCTCGTCAGGCTTGCGATCGCACCCGTCTCCAGATCGTCGGAGATGGATGGCAGGTTGGCGGCGATCAATTCCGCCTGCTCGGTGGAGCGCATGTGGTCGGCGGAGCGCAAGAGCACCACCGATGGCGCTGCCAGCGAGCCGAGAGCCAGCAATGCCCCGAAGTCCGAGTCGGCCGTAAGCAAGACCTGCTCCTCCTTCGCGGCTGCTTGCAAGATCTCCGGATCGGGCGCACTCAGCAGCCCGATGTCCGCGACGTGGATCGCGTCGTGCCCTGCCTGATTGAGGAGCCGTGCGACCTCGGGCGAGAGGTTCGCGTCGAGGAGTAGCTTCACGCTGCCGGTGCTGCAACTGCCAGCTCGCGCTCCTGCGCAGCGGCAGCTGCGTATTCGAGCGCGGCGAGGGCATCCTCGCGTTCCAGATAGGGGTAGTCGGCCAGCAGTTCATCGATGCTGGCGCCAGCAGCCAGCTGGCCGAGCACGGCGCTGACGGTCACGCGGGTGTCGCGGATGCAAGGCAGCCCCCGCATCCGGTTCGGGTCGACGGTGATTCGCTCCTGGGCCATCGGGCAAGGGTACATCGCCGTTCACCCGCTACCGCTCCAAAGGCGCGAATGCAAGGCGAAGCCACCCGAAATCGGCGCCAATCGCCTCAAATCCCAGCCATTTGGGGAACTCGTTCCCCAAATTGGTGCCCGAAAGGGGGGCGGTTCGATTCGATTTCGCGCATTCCGCGAAGGCCGAGGTGGCCATTTGCAGGGAATTCACGTAAAAGCGGCTGATGGGATTCGAACCCACGACCTTCTGCATGGCAAGCAGACGCTCTAGCCAACTGAGCTACAGCCGCGCGCCGTTCAATTATGGCCTAATGACGGCGCCTCTGTGGCCCTGGGCGCCCGGCGGCTCCGTGGAGGCGACTTCGTGCCGCGGCGCTGGCCCTGCCCCGTGCCTACCCTCGACGCTTGACGCTGGTCTTGCGGCCGGATAGCTTGGCAGGGTTCTCGGAGTAGGAAACGTAGCGTCGGCGGCGCTGCGAATAGCCTTGGAGGGGAAGCGGACATGAAGCAGGACCAGGACGCACCGCCCGTCAGCCGCTGCGAGCGGCGGGGCGCGGCCCATTCGATTCGGCGGGTTCTGGGCGTGGCGATCGCCGTCGTGGCGATGCCGGCCGCCGCGCAGGCGAACGCCGCGACGGCAACGGACGTCGAACCCGGCCAGGAAGGACGCTCGTTGTTCAGTGTCGCCGCCCCGCCGTCACGCGCAGGTCAGCCGGGCCGATCAGGTGCGCGACGATCCTCAAGGCGCCCCGATCGGAAATCCGCCCACAGGCGAAAGCGATGCCGGAAGGGCTACAAGAAGGTCAAGACCAAACGGGGCCGCGTCGTTTGCAGGCGCAAGCGCAAGCGCCACGCGACGCAGCCGGCCCCAGCGCCGGCGCCAACCGCACCAACGGCACCGCCGGCCTCGGGCAAAGATCTAGGGCAGGAGATTCTGGACGACACGTACGAACTGACCGTGAAATTCGGCGAAGAAGCCGTCAACGCGAGCCATGGCAGCTTGCCCTACTGGTACACGTACCTGGTCAACCGAAGCGACTGCGTGCTCCTCAGCGGAGATACCGGGCGCTGTCTGATCTACCTGTGGCAGCGGGATTACGCGGCTGGCTACGGTTACGGCGGCTATGAGGCCAGCGTCTGGCGCGATTACTACATCGCGACCCGGGTGGGCGACAGGCTCTACGAACCAAAGATCATCCAAATCGATTTTCTCGATCCCTATGCCTGGGTCTGCAGCGACAATCCAAGCTACGGAGTCCCGCCCTGCACCTGATATAGCTCGCCCGCCGCCGCCGCAACGGCTGGCGCAGGCATCGAGCTGCAGTCGCGGGGAGGCGGAATTGCGGCGGGGAGCCGGACTCTGGATTCAGCTCGTGCCGAGCGAGCAGGGCAGCGGGATCGTGCCCCGGTTCGGGCCTTCGCCCGGGGACGAGGGGATCCACTTGTAGTGGACCTTGGTGAAGTGGCGCTTGCCGTCCTGCCGGCAGAAGCGGGGCCGCGAGAGGATCAGTTTCATCGCCCCCTTGGCGACCTTGCCGGCGGCGCAGTTGGGCTTGCAGACCTTTTCTTCGCCGAGGCCCGCGCCGTGCGCCTTCTTCTTGCCCCACTGCGTCCACTGGAGCTTCGTGTCGACCAGCCCGGCATCGCCGCAGGCGAGGACGATCGAGCGGGGCTTGAAGGCGGCGCCGGAGCAGTCGGCGGTCACGTAGGTGCGGTTCGCGGGCTTGGCCGCTGCGGCCGCGACGGCGACGGCAACGAGCCCAATCGCGAGGACAACCAGGAGAACCCCTCTGCCCGCTCGGCTGCTCATTCGCCGCGCATCCTAACCGCTTTCGGGGTCGGTCACGGGTATTCCCGTGCGCCGCAGGTTCGCCAGGGCCGCCAGGGCGACGAAGACGGCGAGGATGCCGAAGCAAAGCTCGCCGTCGCCGTTGTCGAGCGCCTGGCCGACCAGCGGGATCGCGGCGATCGGCGGGATCAGGGCGGCGAGCGTCATCAGGGCCACCGGCTCCGACGGCGCCTGGGGGTAGAGATCCTGGGCCTCGCTGAGGGCGGTCGCGTAGGGAATCCCGAACCCGACCGCGATCAACACGGCGCCGGCGAAGGCGACCGCGGCGACCGGATCGAGGGTCAGCGCCGCGGTCCCGATCGCCGCCAGGCCGAGCGCTCCGCAGAGGAGCGCGTGCCGGACTCCGCGTTGCTGGAGCCCGGCCCCGAATACGCGCACCGCCGCGGAGAGGCCGAAGAGCAGGAACGAGATCACGCCGGCCACGGTCTTGGCGACGTCACCTTCGCGGGCCAGGTACTCGATCAGCCAGGCGCTGAGGATCATCGGTACGCCGTAGATCGAGATGAACAGCAGTGACAGCCGGTAGACGCGGAGGCGCCGCAGGGCGGCGCGCAGGAACCCGGTCTCGCGTTTCTGCACGGCGGGAGCCCCGGCATCCTTCGGGGTCGCGACGAGCGCCGCCGCGCCGAGCGCGGCGCTGATCGCGAACCCGACCCGCCAGTCGACCCCGAGGTCCGCAAGGGCGCTGCCGAGAAGCAGGGCGAGCGCGATGCCCAGCTGGATCGAGGCGCCGAAGATCCCGAGTAGGCCCACTCCTCCCGCGCTGCGGGCCCACACCGCCCCGTGGGCGTTGATCAGCGCGAAGGCGAGGCCGGGCAGGATGCGACCGACCGCCAGCCCGGCGAAGTCCGGGGAGACCGCGAAGAGCAGGTTGCCGCCGAGCAGCATCAAGCAGGCGAGCCTCAGCCCGCGACCCGAGCCGATCCGCTCGCCGAGCTGGGCCGCGCCGAGCAGCCCGATCACGCAGGAGCCGAGGAATATCGTTCCCGCCAGCAACCCCACGACCGCCAGCGAGAGGTCGAAGCGATCGGCGATTTCACTGGCGACCGGCCCGACGTTACCGGCGTTCCAGGCTCCGCTGAGCCCGAGCAGCGCAACCGCCACGATCACCCGCGGCGAGGCGGAGCGCAGCGTCGCCGTCATCGATCTCCGTTCAGCGCCTCGTTGACCAGGCGGTCGGCCTCGGTGTTCTGCTCGCGGCGGACGTGGCGGATCGACCACGCCTCGAACGGTCGCAGCGCCCGCTTCACGGCGGCGTGCAGCTCGCGCAGGGCCGCGTCCTTGACCTTGTACTCGCCCTTCACCTGACGGACGATCAGCTCCGAGTCGCCGATCAGCTCCAGCTCGCTCGCCCCCAGCTCCGCCGCTCGCTCGATGCCGGCCAGGAGCGCCCGGTACTCGGCGACGTTGTTGGTGGCCTCGCCGATCCGCTCGCCCCGCTCCTCGAGCACGTCCCCCGCCGGGCTCCTCACGACGACCCCGATCGCCGCCGCGCCGGGGTTGCCCCTGGCGCCGCCGTCGACGTTGACCACCAGCTTCTCCATCCGCTCAGCCCACCGGCTCGCCGTCAGTGGCCTGGCCGGCGCCGAGGGCGAGCCGGCCGCTCTCCTCGGCGCTCGCGTTCCACTGGCGCGCCGAGCCGTCGAGCTGGTCCAGGTCGTCGCCCTTGTCCATCTGGAAGACGGGGCGCATCTCGTCGCCGAGGTCGACGCCCCACTGGTACCAGCCCAGCTCCCAGGCGACGGTCACCCGCACCTCGCTGGGCGATCCGGCGGCCGAGCCGATCGACACCCAGGGTCGTCCGAGCGTCCGCATCAGGCCGGCCACGGTGCGGGCGGCGTCGCTGGAGTTGAAGCGGTCGGCGGCGCGCTCCAGCCGCCCGATCGGCGACTCGGACACCTCGGGCGCGGGGCGGCGCCCCACGTTGGCCCCGGGGGCCGCCGGATCGACCCAGCCGAGCCGCTCGGCGCGGTCCCGGCAGAGGTCGCAGACCAGCCTCGGCCCCTCCTTCGGGCTGATGTAGCTGCGGATCCGCTCGCCAGCCAGGATCGTGCGGCCGCAGATCGCGCAGCTCTCGTCAGGGCTCACTCCGCCAAACTAGCAGCGCCGCAGGCGGCCGCTCAGGCGCCGACCTCGGCCGCGCCGCGAGCCGACGCGACGACCCTCTCGGCCAGCTGCGCCGGCACTTCCTGGTAGCGGTCGAACTCGACCGTGTAGTCGGCCCGGCCGCCGCTGATCGAGCGCAGGTCGGGCGCGTAGTCCAGCACCTCGGCCATCGGCACCTCCGCCTTCACCTCGGTCGCCGACCCTTTCGGCTCCATCCCGAGCGGGTGCCCGCGGCGCGAGTTGAGGTCGCCGATCACATCGCCGACCACCTCCTCGGGACAGCTCACCGTGAGCCGCACGATCGGCTCCAGGAGAACCGGGTCGGCCGCCTCCATCGCCTCCCGGAAGGCCATCGAGCCGGCGAGCTTGAAGGCCATCTCGGAGGAGTCGACGTCGTGGTGCTTGCCGTCGACCAGTCGCACCCGAACGTCCCTGACCGGGTAGCCGGCGACGGTGCCGCGCCGCATCGCCTCCTCCACCCCCTTCTCCACCGCCGGGATGAAGCTGCCGGGGATCGCCGCTCCCTTGATCTTGTTGATGAACTCGAGCCCGCTCTCCTCCTCGCCCGGCTCGATCTCGATCTTGCAGTCGGCAAACTGGCCGCGCCCGCCGGACTGCTTCTTGTAGCGGGCGTGCGCCTCGGCCGGGCGGCGGATCGACTCCCGGTAGGGGACGCGCGGCGGATGCAGCTCGATCTCGGCGCCGAAGCGGCGCTTCATCCGATCGACCAGCACCTCGACGTGGATCTGGGTGAGCCCGGCGAGGATCTGCTCGCCCGTCTGGGGGTCGCGGTGCACGTCGAGGGTCGGGTCCTCCTCGCTCAGCCGCCGCACCGCCGCCGCGGCCTTGTCCTCGTCGCCCTTCGACTTCGGCTCATAGGCGAACGCCATCACCGGAGCCGGCAGCTCGAGCGCCGCGAAGCCGATCTCCTCGCGACCCTCGCTGAGGACGTCCCCGGCCTGGGTCTGCTTCAGCTTGGCGACGGCGCCGATCTCCCCCGCCCCCAGCTCCGCCACCGGCTTCAGCTCCTTGCCGACCGGCCGGCCGAGCTGCCCGATCCGCTCCTTCTCCCCCTGGGTCGAGTTGACCGCCTGCGAGTCGGAGCGCAGGGTGCCGCGGTAGACGCGGAACAGGTTGATTCGTCCGGCGTAGGGATCGGCGAGGGTCTTGAAGACGTAGGCCAGCAGCGGGCTGTCCTCGTCGGGCTCGACTTCGACCGGCTCGCCGCCGGCGCCGATCGCCCGCACCGCGCCCCGCATCGCCGGCGAGGGCAGATCCTCGACCAGCGCGCCCAGCAGCCGGTCAGCGCCGAGGTTGCGTGTCGCGACGCCGCAGGTGACGGGAAAGATCCGCCCCGCGCTGACGCCCTGCTTCAGCACCCCGACGATCTCCGCGTGGTCGATCTGCTCGCCGTCCAGGTAGCGCTCCATCAGCTCGTCGGAGTTCTCCGCCACCTCGTCCATCAGCCGCTCGCGGTATTCCTCGGCCTGGGCGCGCAGCTCCTCGGGGATCTCGACCCGCTCGCCGGCGCCGGGTCCGGTGCCCTCGTAGGCGAACGCCTCGAGGTCGATCAGGTCGATCACGCCGCGCACCTCGTGCTCGGCGCCGATCGGGATCTCGGTGGCGACGACGTGCGGCCCGAAGGCGTCCTTCAGCGAGTCGAGCACGGCGAAGAAGTCGGCCCGCTCGCGGTCGAGCATGTTGACGAAGACGAGCCGGGCAAGGCCCTCGGCGTCGGCACGGCGCCAGAGCCGCTCGGTCTGCACCTCCACCCCGCTCACCGCGTTGACGACGAGAACCGCCGAGTCGGCCACCCGCAGGGCCGCCGCCGCGTCGGCGACGAAGCTCGGCTCCCCCGGGGTGTCGATCAGGTTGATCTCGCGCCCCTCGTACTCGAAGCCGGCGACCGAGGCGCCGATCGACATCTGGCGCTCCTGCTCGTCGGGCTCCTGGTCGGAGATCGTCGTGCCGTCGGCGACGCTGCCCAGCCGGCGGCTCGCCCCCGCCTCGAACAGCATCGCCTCGTGGAGGCTCGTCTTGCCGCAACCGCGGTGTCCGATCAGCGCGACGTTGCGAATCCGGTCGGCGGCCTTATGCGACACGCACCGAGACTAAACCTCCTGCAGGGCCGACTTCAACCGCATCACCGCCTTGGTGTGAAGTTGGGAGACGCGCGACTCGGTCACCCCCAGCACCTCGCCGATCTCGCGCAGGGTGAGGCTCTCGTAGTAGTAGAGGGCGACGACGAGCTGCTCGCGCTCCGGCAGCGAGGCCACGGCCTCGGTGAGGCGGTCTTTGATCTCGCTGCTTGCGAGCGATTCCTGCGGGTCGTCGGCGCGGGGGTCGGAGATCGTGTCGAGCAGCGAGACCTGGTCGCCGGAGGAGTCGGAGATCGTCCACAGCTCGTCGAGCGCGTAGACGGAGGAGTTGGCGATCTCCAGCAGCGAGCTCTGCAGCTCCTCTTCGCTCAGCTCCAGCTTCGCCGCCAGCTCGGCCTCGGTCGGCGCCCGTTGCAGTTCGTGTTCGAGCTTCGACTGGGCGCCCTCGATCTCCCGCGCCCGCGAGCGGACCGAGCGCGGCACCCAGTCCAGGGAGCGCAGCTCGTCGATGATCGCGCCGCGGATCCGGGTCATCGCGAAGGTCTCGAACTTGATCCCGCGCTCGGGCTCGAAGCGCTCGATCGCCCCGATCAGGCCCATCAGCCCGTAGGAGATCAGGTCGGCGTCGTCGACGTGGGAGGGCAACCCGGCCCCCAGGCGGCCGGCGACGAACTTGACCAGCGGCGAGTAGGCGACCACGAGGCGCTCCCGCGCCGCCTCGTCGCCCTCCGTCTTGTAGCGACGCCACAGGTCGCGCAGCTCCACCTCTTTGACGCCGGCTTCCATTGGGTCGTCGATTCTACGGTCGCTGAGCCCTAACCGAACGTCATGCGCGCGGATGGGTGGTCGCATACGCGTCCCTGAGGCGGCCGGCGTCGACCCGGGTGTAGATCTGGGTGGTCGAGATCGAGGCGTGGCCGAGCAGCTCCTGGATCGTGCGCAGGTCGGCGCCCCCTTCCAGCAGGTGGGTGGCGAAACTGTGGCGCAGCGAGTGCGGCGAGACGCCGCCGGCCAGCGCCGCCTCGCGCACCCAGCGCCCCAGGCGGCGGGTGACGTCGGAGCTGGAGAGACGACGCCCGCTCTTGGAGAGGAAGAGCGCCGGCTCGCGCGGATCGGCGGCGAGCGCCCCCCGGGCCCGCTCCAGGTATCGCCGCAGCGCCCGCTGCGCCGGCTCGCCGACCGGCAGCAGGCGCTCCTTCGAGCCCTTGCCGATCACGCGCAGCTGCTCGGCGTCAAAGTCGATCGAGTCGCGATCGAGATCGACGATCTCCTCGCAGCGCAGCCCGCACGAGTAGGCGATCTCGAGCATCGCTCGGTCGCGCAGCTCCAGCGGCGTGCGGGCCGGGATCCGCTCGAGCAGCACCCGCAGCTGCTCGCTGCTCAGGACCTTGGGCAGCTTCTGCTCCCGCTTCGGGCTGGAGACCAGGTCGGCTGGGTTCTGGCCGAGCCGCTCGCTGCGCACCAGGTAGTCGAAGAGGCCGCGCACCGCGGCCAGCTTGCGGGCTATTGTCGCCGGTGCCGCGCCCCCGGACGAGAGCCCAGCCCCGTAGCGCCGCACGTCGCGATGGCGGACCTCCCCCGGCTCCAACCCGCGCTGCCTCGCCGATTCCACGAACTGGCCGAGGTCTACCCCGTATGCCCTGCGGGTTCGCTCGGCGAGGCTCCGTGCCCTCAGGTCCCGATCGAACGCGACAAGCGCTTCATCCCAATCCACGGGGTGTAGTTCGGCCTTGAGCGGACGCGTCCTGCGGGCGGGCTAGCCGATGTAGATCGGCGTGCCGACTTCGACCTGGTCGTAGAGCTCTTCCACGTCGGGGACCGACATCCGCACGCAGCCGTGCGAGGCGGCGCTGCCCAGCGAGCCGACGTCTTCCGTCCCGTGGATGCCGGCGCCTTCGAAGATCCCCATCCAGCGCGCCTTCAGGGGGTCGTCGGGGCCGGGCGGGATCACCTGGCCGGCCAGGTCGCCCGCCCAGTCGGAGTTGGGGACGTGCCAGGAGGGGTTCACTTCCTTGGATTCGATGTGGTACAGCCCTTCCGGGGTTTCCAGCCCTTCCTGGCCGACCGCGACCGTGTAGGTCGTCGCCAGCTTCAGGTGGCTCCAGAGCCGCAGGGTGTAGTTGGCCCGGTCGAGAGTCAGGTAGCTCGGGTACTCGGAGGAGACTTCGCTCGCCACGACTTCGGGCCTCACCGGGTGGGTGTGGGCAGCGATCGTGTGGTCGGCGTTCGCGTTGAGCACCGCCGCCTCCAGCTGCCTGGTCAGCTGGTCGTCGCGCAGCTTGCGGCCGTTCTCGGCCCGCACGACGTGGAGCGTGCTGCCGCTGGCGTCGACCGTGGCGTCCCGGGCTTCGCGGTCGACCGCAGCGGCGACCCTGCGAACGAAGCGGTTGACCGCCGGCTGGGAGTAGGTGACCTCGGCGGAGACCCGCTTGTCGACTTCCCCGCCGCTCACGTAGCGGACCAGGCGGCCCGGCAGGCCCCCTTCGCGGCTCCTGGCCAGCGCCTGGTCGACGGCGCTGTCGACGTCGGCGTGGACGTCGAGCGCCTCCCCGGACAGCTCCCAGCTCTCCCCGTCGTAGCCGACCCGGATCGAGTGGCGCAGCGGCGCCAGCAGCTGCCGGCGGACGGCCCGCTTCGCTTCGGCGGCGTCCATGCCGCCCACCTGGACCCCGCCGATCGTCACGCCGTCGGCGATCGTGTCCCTCTGGGAGTTGTCGTAGGCGTAGGCGCCGATCGCCGCGAGGACGAGCACGACCACGCCGGTGACGATTGCGATTTGCGTCTTGCGACCCATCAGCCCTCTTGTGAGCACGCCATCGGTAGATCTGGGATGAACTTGAGGAAAGTTTAGGCATACGGGCTCCTCGGCCCGGCAGGTTGCCTTTCTGCAATCCCACATGCCGCGGCGGAAAGCTCGCTGCGGATATCTTTCTCCGGTGCGCTCCAAGGACGAGATCCGCAAGGAGATCTGGAAGGCGATGGACCGCGAGGGGGTGTCCCGCTTCCCCGGCGCCGAGGGGCGGATCCCCAACTTCGCCGGGGCCAAGCTGGCGGCCGAGAAGCTCGCCGGCCACCGGCTCTGGAAGCGGGCGCGGGTGATCAAGGCGAACCCCGACTCGCCGCAGACCCACGCCCGCCGCATAGCGCTGGAGCAGGGCAAGACGCTGATCATGGCGGTGCCGCGGCTCCGCGACCCCCACCCGTTCCGCGTGCTCGAGCCGAAGCGACTCTCGAAGGCGGCGATTAAGGAGGCGGCGACGATCAAGGGGGCGCTCAAGCACGGCAAGGTCGTCGCCCTCGACGACCTGCCCGAGATCGACTTCGTGCTCTCCGGCTCGGTGGCGGTGAACCTGAGCGGGGCGCGGGTCGGCAAGGGCGGCGGCTACAACGACCTCGAGCACGGGATCCTGATCGACGCCGGCAAGATCGACGACCACACCACCGTGGCGACGACCGTCCACCCGATCCAGATCCTCCGCCGCCACCTGAGGGTCACCGCGCACGACCTCCCGGTCGACCTGATCGCGACGCCGCGCGCCGTGATCGAGGTCGAGCGCCAGTACGAGCGGCCGCGCGGCATCCTCTGGGACCACCTGCAGCCGCCGCAGATCCGCGAGATACCGATTCTGGAAAGGATGGGCTATGCCTGAGGCGATCATGAGCGGGTCGGTGAACTTCCCGGCCAGCGACTACGGCAACCCCGAGCCCCAGTGGCTGAAGATCGACTGGCGTCGGCACCTGCAACGGGTGCAGCTGCCCGGCGCCGACGTCAACTACGTCGAGATCGGCGAGGGCGAGCCGATCCTCTTCGTGCACGGACTGGCCGGCTGCTGGCGCAACTGGCTGGAGAACCTGCCCCACTTCGGCCGCACCCACCGTGCGATCGCCCTCGACCTACCCGGCTTCGGCCACAGCCCGACGCCCTCCTGGCCGATCGACATGCCCTCCTACGGCCGCCTGATCCACGACTTCTGCGAGAAGCTCGGGATCGACCGGGTGGCGGCGCTGGTCGGCAACTCGATGGGCGGCTTCGTCTCGACCGAGGCGGTGATCGAGCAGCCCCTGCGGTTCGAGCGGCTGGTCCTCGTCTCCGCCGCCGGGATCAGCTTCGCCGAGGCGATCGGGCGGAAGCGCGAGGCGCAGGTGCGGCTGTTCGAAGCGGTGATGCCGTTCCTCGCCGGCCGCCGCGAGACCTGGCTGACCCGGCCCCGCGGCCGCGACGTCGCCTTCGGCAACGTCTTCCGCTACCCAAACCGGATCCGGCCGGAGCTGCTGGCTGAGCAGATGGATCCGGGGATCCGCAGCCCCGGCTTCCCCGACGCGCTCCGCGCGATCGGCGGCTACGACACGCGCCACCGTCTGACCGAGATCGAGATCCCGACCCTGGTCGTCTGGGGGATGCACGACCGCATCGTTCCGGTCGAGGCGGCGATCGGCTACCACCGACTGATCCCGGAGTCGCGGCTGGAGCTGTTCGAGCGCACCGGCCACGTCCCCCAGATGGAGCGGCCAGCTCGCTTCAACGCCCTTCTCGACAATTTCCTGTCCTGACGCGCGTGGCGCAAGCAGATCAAGGATCTCGCGCTTCGCGCTCGCACGCGCCTTCGGCGCTGAAGCGTGGCCTGCTCTGCACGCGAGCGACCGAGGACGCCGATATGCGCCCTGTCACGCGCGTCAGGTGACCGCGCCCTTTTCGGCCGAGCTAACCGCCGCCGCGTACCTGGCCATCACGCCCCGCTCGTAGAGCGGCGGGGGCGGCTCGTACTCAGCCGTCCGCCTGGCGATCTCCTCGTCGGAGAGGGCGACGTCGAGTCGGCGGGCGTCGACGTCGAAGCTGATCTCGTCGCCCTCGCGCAGCGCGGCGATCGGCCCGCCCTTGACCGCCTCGGGGGCGACATGGCCGGCCATCAGGCCGCGGGTCGCACCGGAGAAGCGGCCGTCGGTGAGCAGCGCCACCTCCTCGCCGAGCCCCTCGCCGACGATCGCCGCGGTGACGTGGAGCATCTCCCGCATCCCGGGGCCGCCGGCCGGACCCTCGTTGCGGATCACCACGATGTCGCCGGGGCGGATCTTCTGCTCCTTGACCGCCCGGAAGCACTCCTCTTCGGACTCGAACACCCGAGCCGGCCCGGTCTGCCTGGTGCGCTCGGTGCCGGCCAGCTTCACCACCGCGCCCTCCGGCGCGAGGTTGCCGCGCAGGATCGCCAGGCCGCCCTCCGGCTTGAGCGGGTCCGCGAGCGGTCGCACCACCTCCTGTCCCGCAGTCTCGCTCGCCGCCGCGGCCTCCTCGCCGATCGTGCGGCCGGTGACGGTCATCTCCTCGCCCCGCAGCCTGCCGGCCTCGGCGAGACGGTTGAGGATCAGCGGCACGCCGCCCGCCCGGTAGAGGTCGGTGGCGACGAAGCGGCCCCCCGGCTTGAGGTCGGCGAGCAACGGGGTTTCACGCGAGATCCGCTCGAAGTCGTCGATGCTCAGCTCGACCCCCGCCTCGCGGGCGAGCGCGAGCAGGTGCAGCACCACGTTGGTCGAGCCGCCCGCGGCGCAGGCGCAGGCGATCGCGTTCTCCAGCGACCCGCGGGTGATCACCCGGCTCGGGCGCAGGTCCTCGGCGAGAACGTTCATCGCCAGCTCGCCAATCTTCTCGGCGACGGTGCCCTTCTCGTCGTCTTCGGCCGGCACCATCGCCGAGCCGCCCGGGCTGATCCCCAGCGCCTCGAAGGTGCAGGCCATCGTGTTGGCGGTGAACTGGCCGCCGCAGGCGCCGGCCCCCGGGCTGGCGACGCCCTCCAGCTCGTTCAGTTCCTCCTCGCTCATCTCCCCGGCCGCGTGGGCGCCGATCGCCTCGAAGACGTCGAGGATCGTCACGTCGTGCCCGTGCCAACGGCCGGGCGCGATCGAGCCTCCGTAGAGCAGGACAGAGGGAACGTCGAGCCGGGCCAGCGCCATCGCGCCGCCGGGGATCGTCTTGTCGCAGGCGCAGAGGACGACGATCGCGTCGAACTGGTAGCCGCGCGCCATCAGCTCGATCGAGTCGGCGATCACCTCGCGGCTGACCAGCGAGGCCTTCATCCCCTGGGTGCCCATCGTGATCCCGTCGGAGATCGCGATCGTGTTGAACTCCATCGGCGTGCCACCGGCGGCCCGCACCCCGTCTTTGACGTGCTCGGCCAGCCCGCGCAGGTGGAAGTTGCAGGGCATCGCCTCGGTCCAGGTGTTGGCGACGCCGATCGTCGGCCGGCTGAGCGCCTCGTCGTCGAAGCCGATCCCCTTCATGTAGGCGCGGGCGTGGGCCCGGTCGGCGCCGTCGAAGACGGCGCTGGAGCGGGGACGCGGCAGTGCGGTCTTGGTTGCGCCGTTGGTGCTCATGAGCTGAATCTAACCTGCGGCGTCGGCCCGCGCCTTCTCGGCGAGCGAGAAGACATCGACGGGTCCCGCTCCTGCGCCGATTTCCCTCAGGCCGGCTGCTACGGCGGCCGAGGCGACCTGGCGCGCCAGCCGGGCGGCCTCCAGCGGGGAGTGGCCGCGGGCGAGGAAGGCGGCGAGGGCCGAGGAGTGGGTACAGCCGGAGCCGTGCGAGGCGCCCTCCAGGTGCCTCTCCCCCTCGATCGCCATCGCCTCGGCGCCGTCGAAGAAGAGGTCGACGAGCTGCTCGCTGTGGCCGCCGGTGACGACCACGGCCCGCGGTCCCAGCACCAGCACCTCGCGCGCCAGGTCCTCCTGCGAGGCGCCCTCCCCCGCGCCGCTCAGCGCCCGCGCCTCGGGCACGTTGGGGGTAACGATCGCGGCGAGCGGCAGCAACCGCTCGACCAGCGCCGTCCTTGCCTCCTCGTCGAGCAGCACGGCCCCGCTCTCGGCGACCATCACCGGATCGACGACGACCGGGGCCCCGCCGACCAGATCGAGCGCCTCGACCACGGCATCGACCGTCTCCACGGTGCCGAGCATGCCGACCTTCACCGCGTCAACCCCGATGTCCTCGGTGACGGCGCGCACCTGGGCGACGATCGTCGCCGGCGAGACGGACTCGACGGCGCTGACTCCGACCGTGTTCTGGGCGGTGATCGCGGTGATCGCGGTCATCCCGTGCACGCCGCAGTGAGCGAACGCCTTCAGGTCCGCCTGGATGCCGGCGCCGCCGCCGGAGTCCGAGCCGGCGATCGAAAGGACGGCGGGGATCTTCGTCGAGCTCACGAGGGCCAGCCTAGATGCCCGCGGGAGGCTTCAGGGTTGTGCGGGAGTAGACGCCGAGCAGCGAGCAGGAGACGTAGCCGGCCGCCTCGAGGTCGGCGAGGACCGCCGCGGTCTCCGCGCCGGAGAGGCTTAGGTCGGCGGCGATCGCGTCGCTCGTCTCGGCGCCCAGCTCGATCGACTCGAGCACGGCGAGCGGGCGCGGCTCGAGCGGCGGTCCGGTCCGCTCGATCCGCCGCGCGCCCGGCCCGAGCATCGCGTCGAGCACGTCCTGGGCGTCGCGGACCAGGCAGGCGCCCCCGGCCAGCAGGTTGTTCGGCCCGGCCGAGAGGCGCGAGCCGACCGGGCCCGGGACGGCGCCCAGGTCGCGGCCGAGGTCGGCCGCCAGGTCGGCGGTGATCAGCGAGCCGGAGCGCTCCGCCCCCTCGACCACCACCGTCATCGCCCCCAGCGCAGCCATGATCCGGTTGCGCGCCGGGAAGCTCCAGCGCCAGGCGCCCGTCCCGGGTGGCAGCTCGGAGAGGATCAGGCCGCTTTCCCCGATCCGCCGCCAGAGCGATCGGTGCGCCGCCGGATAGGCGACGTCGGCGCCGCAGCCGAGCACCGCGAAGGTGAGACCGCCCTCCAGCGCGCCGCGGTGGGCGCAGGCGTCGATCCCGAAGGCGAGGCCGCTGACCACGACCAGTCCCGCCGCGGCCAGCTCGCGGCCCAGCTGACGGGCTACCTCGCGGCCGTAGGAGCTGGCCCGCCGCGCCCCGACCACGGTCACCGCGCCGACCGGCTCGAGGCCCTCCAGAAGCGCCGGGTCCCCCCTTCCGATCAGCGCCCAGGGCGCGTCGGGGGCGTTGCGCAGACCGGCCGGGTAGAGGGTGTCGTGGTGGCAGCAGGCCCAGCACTCCGCCGCCGCCAGCTCGGCCCGCAGCCGGTCCTCCGGCGTCGCTTCGACCCGGGCCAGCACCTGCGCGGCGACCTGCGGCGCCGCGGCGTCGGCCAGGTCGCGGTTGGAGAGCCGCAGCAGTTCCGGCGAGCGCGAGCCCGGCTCGCCCGTGGCGAGCCGCTCGATGTAGGGGGCGAGATGGGCGAGCAGCCGGGCGCGACGCAGGCACTCGAGGCAGGCGCGCGGCTCAGTCATGGTCCCTCCGTCTCAGCTGGAGGGCCTGGGCGACCTGGTCGCGCTCGATCGTCTCGGCGCCGGTCAGGTCGGCGACGGTGCGCGCCAGCCGCAGCACCCGGTCGTGGGCGCGGCCGCTGAGCCGGCGGCGCGAGTAGGCGTCGGCGAGCAGCGCCGCGGCGGAGTCGGCGAGAGCGCACTCGCGCGCCTCGCCGGGGGTCATCTCCGCGTTGCAGCGTCCCGGCCCGAGCCGGCGCTCCTGGCGTTCGCGCGCCACGGCGACCCGCTCGCGCACCGCGGCCGACGGCTCGCCCGGCGGGCCGCCGATCTCCGCGGCGCTCGGCTGGCGGATCGGCACGAGCAGATCGATCCGGTCGGCCAGGGCGCCGCTCAGCCGGCCCTGGTAGCGGCGCACGTCCAGCGGCGCGCAGTCGCACTCGGCGTCGTTCTCGCCGCGGCCGCAGGGGCAGGGGTTGGCGGCGGCGATCAGCATGAAGCGGCAGGGAAGGCGGCGGACGCTGCCCGCCCTGGCGATCGAGACCCAGCCGGCCTCCAGCGGCGCCCGCAGCGCCTCCAGCGAGTCGCGGTGGAACTCGCAGAGCTCGTCTAGGAAGAGGACGCCACGGTGCGCCAAAGTCGCCTCGCCGGGAGAGGGCGGGTTGCCGCCGCCGATCAACCCCGACGGAGAGACGGTGTGGTGCGGGGCGCGGAACGGCCGGCCCGCCGGACGGTCGCCCAGCCGGCCGCAGGCGCTGGCGATCCGCGCCACCTCCAATGCCTCCTCCGGGGCAAGCGGCGGCAGGATCGAGGGCAGACGGCTGGCCGCCAGCGACTTGCCGGCGCCCGGCGGGCCGACCATCAGCAGGCTGTGCCCGCCGGCCGCGGCGACCTCCAGCGCGTAGCGCAGGTGCGCCTGGCCGCGCAGGTCGGCCAGGTCGGGGCCGCCGGGCCCCGGGGTCAGCGTCAGCGGCAGCGGCTCGGGCCGCTGCGGCCGCCACTCCCCCGCCGCCAGCGCCGGGACCTGGGCGAGGCTGTCGAGCGCCAGCACCTCGATCTCCCCGGCCAGCGCCGCCTCCCGCCCGTTGGCGGCCGGCACCGCGATCGCCTCGGCGCCCATCTCCCGCGCCGCCTCGGCGACCGCCAGCACCCCGGGGATGGGCCGCAGCGTCCCGTCGAGCGCCAGCTCGCCGACCATCGCCAAATGCGGCAGCGCCTCCCACTCGAGCTGGCCGGAGGCGATCAGCAGGGCGACCGCGATCGGCAGGTCGAGGCCCGGGCCGGCCTTGCGCAGGCTGGCCGGCGCCAGGTTGGCGACGATCCGCTGCAGCGGGAAATCGAAGCCGCAGTTGGCGAGCGCCGCCCGCACCCGCTCGCGCGCCTCCCTGACCGCGGCGTCGGGCAGGCCGACGACCGAGAAGGCGGGCAGGCCGCGGTGTACGTCGACCTCGGCCCGCACCGGCCGGGCGGCGATGCCGTCGAGGGTGAATGTCCGCGCCGTGGCGAGCATGGCCTGAACGCTCCCCGGTCGCGGCCGACGCGTGGCGCGCCGGATGTCAAATGTCGGCAAATTTCCTGTGCCGAAAGGCGCGACGGAAGCGTCGACTCACTTTCGTCACTTCCTGCGCGCCACGCGCGCGCCGCCGGCCCCTAGCGTCAGCGGCGATGACCGTGCGCCGGCAGCGACTGGGCAGGCGGGGCGAGGAGCTGGTCGCAGCGCGCCTTGCCGCCGCCGGCTGGGAGGTGGTCGAGCGCAACGCTCGCACTCGCTACGGCGAGCTGGACGTCGTCGCCCTCGACGGCCGGACGCTGGTCTTCGTCGAGGTCAAGGCGGGCCGGGAGGGCTCGGCGTTCGGACCGGAGAGGCCCGTTCTCTCGGTCACCCTCGACAAGCAGCGCCGCGTCCGCCGACTCGCGATCGCCTGGATGCGCGAGCGCCGCGAGCTGCCGCGCTATGCCGGGATCCGCTTCGACGCGGTCGGCGTGACGTTCGACCACACCGGCCGCGCCGTCGACTACGAGCACCTAGAGGCTGCGTTCTAACCCTGTGGCGCACGTGGCCAAGCAGATCAAGGATCTCGCGCTCCGCGCTCGCACGCGCCTACGGCGCTGAAGGCCGGCAAGGGGAGCGCACATAAGCGCGTGACCCGCAGACGGCCGACCGAGGACGCCGATATGCGCAGCGCCACGTGCGTCACAGCTCGAGCTGGCTGTAGGCGACCGAATCGAACGAGCGGCGGTGCAGCGGGGAGATGCCGATCCGGTCGATCGCCGCGCGGTGCTCCGGGGTCGAGTAGCCGACGTGCTCGTCGAAGCCCCAGCCCGGGTGGCGGTGGGCGGCGCCGTGCATGTAGCGGTCGCGGCTGACCTTGGCGATCACCGAGGCGGCGGCGATCGCCGCGCTGGTCGCGTCACCTTCGACCACGGCGCGGTGCGAGACCGCGGAGTCGCGCAGCGAGAAGCCGTCGACCAAGCAGATCGCCTCCGCGTCGGGGGCGAGCCGCTCCAGCGCGGCGGACAGCGCCTCGAGGTTGGTGACGTGCAGGCCGCGGCCGTCGATCCCGCGCACGCAGCGGACCACGACGCTGACCCGGCTCGCGGCACGCAGCACCGCCGGGTACAGCCGCTCGCGCCGCTCGGCCTCCATCTGCTTGGAGTCGTGCAGGCCGGCCAGGGCGCGGCGGTCGGCGCGCGAGAGCGTCTCGTAGTCGATCAGCACGGCGGCGGCGACCAACGGCCCCGCCAGGCATCCCCGGCCCGCCTCGTCAGCCCCGGCCACGAACCTCGACCCCAACCCGCGGTCGAAGGAGAACAGCTTCCGGGACCGCGCCAATCGACGCCGATGCGTCTTCGACTGGATCTTAGAGGGTGCCGATCCGGTCGGGCGGCCAGTAGGTCGCGAAGGCCTTGCCGATGATCCACTTGCGGGGGACGGGTCCCCAGAATCGGCTGTCGTCGCTCGCCCCACGGTTGTCCCCCATCATGAAGTAGGAGTCGGGTGGAACGGTGATCGTTTTCGGCAAATTGCAGGCGCCGCCGGAGCCGCAGGGCAGCGTGTACGTTTCCTCTTTCTCGACGCCGTTGACCACCGGGTGGCCGTTGCGGACGCTCAGCTTGTCGCCCGGACCGGCGACGATCCGCTTGATGAAGTTCTGGCTTGACTTGGCGGCGGTCGGCTTCGGGCAGGCTTCCCCGGGCGAATGAGGTACGCCGCATTCGGTGCCGCTGTCGGCTCCCTTGGGCGGGTGGAAGACGATGATGTCGCCGATGCCCGGGTCGGAGAAGTGGTAGATGAAGCGATTGACGAGAACCCGCTGGCCGACGTCGAGGGTCGGCTCCATCGACTGCGAGGGAATCTGGTAGGGCTTGACCAGCCAGGCCTGGATCGCCAGCGCCAGGCCCAGCGCCAGCGCCACGATCACGACCAGCTCGACCAGCCCGCCGGCGCGGCTCTTCGGCTTGGGGATGCGCGGCCTCAGGCCGAGTCCTCGCCGGAGTCGCCGGAGTCCTCCTGTGGCGACTCGTCGTCGGCATCCTGCGCCGCGGCGGTGTCCTCGGTCTCCCCTGCCCCGGGCGCCTCGGCGTCCGTGCCCTCATCAGCTTCAGCCTCCGCCTCGGCGGTTGGCTCCTGCGCAGGCGCTTCGTCCTGAGGTCGATCCTCCGCCGTCTCGTCCGCGGGTGGCGTGGGGGTGGGTTCCTTCTCCGCTGCCTGCGAGGAGGAGGTGTCCTCCCCCGCGGCAGGACCCGCGGACGTGGCGTCCGTGTCCTCGGCCTCCGCCTCCTCGACGGTGACCCCCTCGGCGTCCACCGCCGTCGGCTCCTCGGTGGCGGCTGCGGGCGCCGCGATCAGCTCCTCGTCGATCCCCCAGCGCCGCTCGGCGACCCGGGCGGCCTTGCCGACCCGGCCCCGCAGGTAGTAGAGCTTGGCGCGCCTCACGTCGCCGCGCGCCGCGATCTCCAGCTTCTCGATCTTCGGCGAGTGCAGCGGGAAGGTCCGCTCGACCCCGACGCCGAACGACTGCTTGCGCACCGTGAACGTCTCGCGGGCGCCCGAGCCCTGCCGCCGCAAGACGATCCCCTCGAACACCTGGGTCCGGCGGCGGCTGCCCTCGACGACCTGGAAGTGGACGCGCACGCGGTCGCCGGCGGCGAAGGACGGAAGCCCTTGCCTCTGCTGGCGCCGCTCGATGCTGTCGATCACGCTGCTCATATCAATGGCTCGCTCACGCTAATCATCACCGGAGATCTCGTTCGCTCGCTGGCGAGAAAAAGCCGCCCGACCCGTGCTGGGCGTCGCGCGGCCGAGGAATCGTACCTACTCGGGATCTTTTTCGAGCTGCTCTGCCCTGGCCCGACTCTGCTCGGCGCGCCAGCTGCGCACCCGCTCGTGGTCGCCGGAGACCAGCACCTCGGGCACCTGCCAGCCCCGGTAGCTGGCGGGACGCGTGTAGTGCGGGTACTCGGGCGCCCCCTCGAGCACCGGGCTGAATGACTCCTCCACTGCGCTGCGTGCGTCCCCCAGCGCGCCGGGGAGCTTCCGCATCACCACGTCGGCGAGCACCATCGCCGGCAGCTCCCCGCCGGCCAGCACATACCGGCCGATCGAGACCTCGTCGTCGGCCAAGTGCGCATGAACCCGCTCGTCGAACCCCTCGTAGCGCCCGCAGAGAAGCGTCAGGTGATGCTCCCGGGTCAGCTCGTCGGCCAGCTCGTCGTCGAGCAGCCGCCCGGTGGGCGAGAGCAGCACGACCCTCGGGTTCTCGCCGTTCGCGTAGGCGGCCTGCAGCGCCGCGTCGACCACGTCGACCCGCAGCACCATCCCCGCCCCGCCCCCGTAGGGCGCATCGTCGACCTGTCCCGCCCCCAGCGGGGTCGTATCCCGATAGTTGAAGAGCCGCAGCTCGTGCTTCTGAGCCAGCGCGTTCTGAACCGACCGCTGCGACCCGAACCACTCAAACGCCTCCGGGAAGAGCGTGAAGATGTCGAGCTTCAATCGAGGATCTCGACGACCACGCGTCGGTCGAGTCGCACGGCGGCGGCCTTGGCGACGGTCCGGATCGCGTTGGCGATCCGCCCGCCTTTGCCGATCACCCGTCCCAGATCCTCCTCGGCGACGCTGATCTCGTAGATCAGGTCGCCGTCCTCTTCGAGCTCCTCGACCTCGACGGCCTCGCGGTCCTCGACCAGCGCCCTGACGAGGAACTCCAGCAGCTCGGTCATCGGCCGGCCATCTAGGTGCCGGAGGCGGCGATGCCCTTGGTGCGCAGCAGCGTGGCGACCGTCTCGGAGGGCTGCGCCCCGTGCTCGAGCCAGTGCCGGGCGCGCTCCTCGTCGAGCTCGATGGTCGAGGGCTCGGTCTGCGGGTTGTAGCGGCCGATCGTCTCGATCGTGCGCCCGTCGCGCGGCGAGCGTTTGTCGGCGACGACGATCCGCCACATCGGGTTCTTCTTCGAGCCCACCCTTCTCAGTCTGATTCGCACTGCCATAGCGGCCCGGCAGGTTAGCGCCTGCGGTACTTGGGACGCGGGGCGCCGCCTGCCATCTGCGCCAGCTGTTGCGGGTCGGGTGCTTTGCCGGAGACCATCTGGCGCATCAGCTTGCGCATCTGATCGAACTGCTTGACCAGCTGGTTGACGTGCTGCACTTTGGTGCCCGAGCCCGCCGCGATCCGCTTGCGGCGCGAGCCCTTGATGATCGCCGGGTTGGCGCGCTCCAGCGGCGTCATCGAGAGGATGATCGCCTCGACCCGGTCCAGCTCGCCCTCGTCGACTTCGGCGCCCTTCAGCTGCTTCATCGCGCCCATCCCAGGCAGCATCCCGACCAGGCTGCTGAGCGGGCCCATCTTGCGCACCTGGCGCATCTGCTGGAGGAAGTCCTCGAGCGTGAAGCGGTCACCCTCCAGCTTGCGCTGCAGGTCCTCGGCCTGGCTCTCGTCGACCTGCTTCTCGGCTTTCTCGATCAGGCTGAGCACGTCGCCCATGCCGAGGATGCGCGAGGCCATCCGGTCGGGGTGGAAGCGCTCAAAGGCGTCCAGCTTCTCGCCGGTCGAGGCGAAGAGGATCGGCTTGCCGGTCACCGCCTTGACCGAGAGCGCCGCGCCGCCGCGAGCGTCGCCGTCGAGCTTGGTCATCACCACGCCGTCGAACTCGGCCGTCTCGGCAAACGATTCGGCCACGCCGACCGCGTCCTGTCCGGTCATCGCGTCGACCACCAGCAGCACGTCGTGCGGCTTGGTCCGCTTGCGGATCCTCGCCAGCTCGTCCATCAGCTCGGCGTCGATGTGGAGGCGGCCGGCCGTGTCGACGATCAGCGCGTCGCGCCCCTCCTCGCGGGCGCGGTCGAGCGCCCAGGCGGCGATCTCGACCGGGTCGCGGTCGGTGCCCTGCTCGTAGACGTGGGCGCCGGCCCGCTCGCCGACGGTGACCAGCTGGTCGACCGCGGCCGGGCGGTAGACGTCGCAGGCGGCGAGGGCGACGTCCTTGCCGGACTCGCGGAGATGGCGGGCCAGCTTCGCGCAGGCGGTCGTCTTGCCCGAGCCCTGCAGGCCGGCCATCAGGATCACGGTGGGGCCGCTGGAGGCGTAGGCGAGGTCGCGCCCGGCGCCGCCCATCAGCGCGGTCAGCTCCTCGTCGACGATCTTCACCACCTGCTGGCCCGGGTCGAGGCTGTCCAGCACCTCGGAGCCGAGGCAGCGCTCCTTCAGCGTCTTGGTGAAGCCTTTGACGACCTTGAAGTTGACGTCGGCTTCGAGCAGGGCGAGGCGGATCTCGCGCATCGCCGCGTCGACGTCGTCCTCGTTGAGCTTGCCGCGCGAGCGGACCTCGGAGAGCGTCGCCTGGAGGCGATCTGAGAGCTGGTCGAACACCTCAACGGAGCTTAGGGCAGCGCGGTAGAGCTATGGCTCGCACAGCGGTTCAAATGACTACCGCCGCCGCTACTCGGCGAGCAGCGCGCGGGCGAAGTCGCCGGGGTCGAAGGGGCGCAGGTCCTCCAGCGCCTCGCCGGTGCCGATCAGCTTCACCGGCATGCCCAGCTCGCCGGCGATCGCCAGCACGATCCCTCCCTTGGCGGTGCCGTCCAGCTTGGTGAGGACGACGCCGTCGACCTCGACCGCCTCGGCGAACACCTTCGCCTGGCGCAACCCGTTCTGGCCGGTGGTCGCGTCGATCGAGATCAGCGTCTCGTGCGGCGCCTCGGGCATCTGCTTGGCGATCACCCGCCGCACCTTGGCCAGCTCCTCCATCAGGTTGCCCTGGGTGTGGAGGCGGCCGGCGGTGTCGACGATCACCACGTCGGCGCCGCGGGCGCGGGCGGCGGCGATCGCGTCGAAGGCGACCGCGCCGGGATCGCCGCCGGGGGCCGAGCGGACCAGCTCGGCGCCGGCCCGCTGCGCCCACTCGGCGAGCTGCTCGGAGGCGGCGGCGCGGTAGGTGTCGGCGGCGGCGAGGATCACCGAGAGGCCGAACTCCCTGGAGAGGTGCCAGGCGATCTTGCCGATCGTCGTCGTCTTGCCCGTGCCGTTGACGCCGACCATCAGCAGCACCGCCGGCTCGCCGCTCAGGTCGATCGGCCCGCGCCCGGCCGAGGCGACCTCGGCGAGGATCTCGATCAGCCGGTCGCGGACCGCCTCGCCGTCTGCGGAGACGGCGCCGGCCTCGACCTCCCGCTCGAGCCGCTCGACCACCTCGGCGGTGGTCGGAGCGCCGACGTCGGCGAGTATCAGCCCCTCCTCGAGCCGCTCCCAGGTCTCTTCGTCGAGCTGGTCGAAGAGGCTGGCCGAGACCTCCTCGACCAGCGCCCGGCGGCTCTTCGAAAGGCTCTCGCGGAGCCGGCGGAAGACGCCGCGGTGCCCCTCCTCGCCTTCCGGCTCGGGCTCGGCCGACGCTGGCTCGCGCGCGCCGAGATCGAAGATCTCCTGCCAGGAGGTGCTCACCGCAGGCTCAGGCCGCTTCGAGGGCTGGCGGACCCGAGGCGCCGCCGTCCGCCTCGGCCTCCGCTTCGCGCGGCAGGCGGCGGGAGACGACCCTGGTGACGCCGTCGCCGCCCATCGTCACGCCGTAGAGCACGTCGGCGGCGTCCATCGTCCGTTTCTGGTGGGTGACGACGACGAACTGGGCGCGGCTCGAGAAGCGGCGGATCAGCTGCAGGAAGCGGTCGATGTTGGCGTCGTCCAGCGCCGCCTCGACCTCGTCGAGGATGTAGAAGGGGCAGGGGCGGGCGAGGAAGACCGCGAAGACGAAGGCCAGCGCGACCAGCGACTTCTCGCCGCCGGAGAGCAGGGAAAGCTTGCGGGTCGACTTGCCGGCCGGGGTGACCTCGATCTCCACGCCGAGCTCCTCGCGCTCCTCCCCGTCCCGGTCGGACTCGGGCTCCCCCCCCTCCGGCGCGGCGTCCTCCGGGTCGCGCACCGGGTGCAACGCCACCCGGCGCAACCGCCCGCGTCCGCCGGGAAAGAGGTGCTCGACCATCTCCTCGAAGTTCTTCGCGGTCGCCTCGAAGGTCTGCTCGAAGGCGCGCCCGATCTCGCGATCGATGTCGCGGATCAGCGCCGCCAGCTCGTGCATCCCCCGCTCGGTGTCCTCGCGCTGGCGCTGCAGCGACTCGACGTGCTCGCGGGCTTCCTCGTACTCCTGCTCGGCGAGCGGATTGACCGGGCCGATCTGGGCGCGGCGGCGCTCCAGCCGCCGCAGTCGCCGGTCGATCTCGCTCCGCTCCTCGTCGCTCAGCGCCTCGGTGGCCGGCTCGACCTCCGCGCCGAGCTGCTCGGCGATCGCCGCCAGCTCCCGGGCCGCCTCGGCGCGGCGGTCGCCGAGGTGAGCCGCCTCCACCTCGACCTCGGTCAGCCGGTCGGAGGTCGCATTCATCTCGACCTGAAGCTCGGTCTCCCGCCGCGAGCAGGCGCGCATCTCCTCGGCGATCTCGTCGCCCGCGCCCTGCTCGCCGACCACCTTCGCTTCGATCCGCTCGACCCGGGCGAGAATCGCCGCTTCCGCCGCGCCGGCGGCGGCGGCCGCCGCGCGAACGTCGTCGAGCAGCCCCTCGCCGGTCGCGATCCGCTTGCGCAGCGCCTCGCGGTGGCGCTCGCCGAGCAGTCCCGCGGCGCGGCGGGCGTGCCGCGAGGCACGCTCGGCCCCGGCGCGGATCGACCCGAGCGCCGCTTCGCGCTCGGACTCGGCCGCCTCGGCGGAGCGGGCGACGGCGAAGCCCTCGGCGGCAGCGCCGAGCCCGGCCTCGATCTCGGCCAGCTCCTCCTCCAGCTTGCGGGCGCGCTGCGCGGGCGCGCGCTCGGTCGACCCCAGGTCGAGGGTGAGCGGCCCGAACTCGGCCCGCAGATCGTCCAGCGCCGCCGCCAGCTCGGTCTCGCGGTCGCCGAGGGCGATCGCCCGCACGGCGATCCGCTGCTGCTCGCCGCGCAGCCTGGTAAGCAGGCCCCAGGCCTGGGTGCGTTCGCGGTCGCGGGCCGCGAAGCGCTCCTCGGCGGCGCGGCGGCGCTCGCTCACCTCGGACAGGCGCTGCTCGATCGTCGCTCGCTCGGCGCGCGCCCTCTCGACCGCCTGCTCCGCCGCCTCCGCCCGATCGGCGCCGAAGCGCAGCTCCTCGGCAACCAGCCGGCCGCGCAGCTCGAGCTCCTCGCGCTCGATCCTCGCCCCCAGCTCGGCCGCCTGCGCCTGGCGCTTCAGCGGCCGCAGGTGGGTGCGCGCCTCGCGCTCGACGTCAAGCGCGCGGTCGAGGTTGTCGCGTGCCGTGCGCAGCTTCAGCTCGGCCCGGCGGCGGCGCTTGCGGTGCTTGCCGAGGCCGGCAGCCTCCTCGACCAGGAGCCGCCGCTCGCGCGGTTTGGAATGGACGATCGACTCGACCCGGCCCTGGCTGATCACCGAGTGCATCTCCCGTCCCAGGTTGGTGTCGGAGAGGACCTCGACCACGTCGACGAGGCGGCAGCGGGCGCCGTTCAACCGGTAGACGCCGTCGCCGGCGCGATCGAGCCGGCGCTGGATCGAGATCTCCGAGAGCTCGCTCGCGGCGCGCCCCTCGGAGTTGTCGATCACCACCTCGACCTCGGCGGCGCGGCGCCGGCCGACGCCCTCCCCGCCGGCCGAGATCACGTCCTGCATCGAGGCGCCGCGAACCGCCGCCGGGCTCTGCTCGCCGAGCGCCCAGAGCACCGCGTCCGTGATGTTCGACTTGCCGGAGCCGTTGGGGCCGACGATCACGCTGACCCCCGGCGAGAACTCCAGCCGGGTGCGCTCGGGGAAGGACTTGAACCCCTTCATCTCGATCGATCTCAGATACATCTCTCGTCCTCGGTCCCGAAAACTGGCGCTTCAGTCGGACGCGACCCGGCCCCGAGGCGCTTCAGCGCCTCCTCGGCAGCCATCTGCTCCGCCGCCTTCTTGCTCCGGCCGGCGCCCGTACCCATCCGCTCCGCGTCGACGACCGCCTCGACCTCGAAGGTCCGCCGGTGGGCGGGGCCGGATTCGCCTATCACCGCGTAGCTTACGCGCGCCTTGCGGCGGGCGAGCAGCTCCTGGAGAGCCGACTTCGCGTCGACCCGGGCCTCTGTCGCGTACTCGACCTGGGCGGCGAAGGCCTCGGCCACCGCGGGAGCGACGCGCTCGAAGCCGAAGGCGACGAAGCAGGCGCCGATCAGCGCCTCGGTGACCTCCGGCAGCGGCCGCGAACCGGACAGCAGCACCTCCGCCGGGATCGCTTCCTCAGCATGCGGCTCGGCCTCGCGCAGCATCGCCGGGACGCCCAGCTCGCGCCCGACCTCGGCGCAGGAGGCGCCGCTCACGGCGTGGTTGTGGATCTTGGTGAGGCCGCCGGCGTCCACCTCCGGGAAGCGCTCGTAGAGGTCGCCGGCGATCGCCAGGGCGAGCACGCTGTCGCCGAGGTAGGCGAGCCGTTCGTAGGACTCGGGCTGCTCCTCGGTCCAGGAGGAGTGGGTGAGCGCGCGGCGCCGCAGGTCGTCGGGCAGCTCCCCGAGCAGCGCCGCGAGCGTCTCGGCGCTCACCACATCGCCTCGCGCTTCGCTCCCGGCGCGAAGAACCAGATATGCACGCTTGCTCGCTCCGCGCTCAAGCCGGGGCGTGCTCCAGGACGAAGGAGACCGCGTCGCCGACCGTCTCGATCTCCGCCGCCTGCTCCTCGGAGACCGAGATCCCGTAGCGATCCTCCAGCTCCATGACCAGCTCGTAGAGGTCGAGCGAGTCGGCGTCGAGGTCCTGCTTGAAACGGGTGTCCTCGCCGATCGCGGCGGCGCCGACCTCGAGCTCCTCGGCCAGGTGGTCGCGGACCAGCTCGAACACCTCGTCTCTGTTCATGCCCGACTTCCTATCACGCCCCCGGCTCGGCGGCGAGCGAACCGCGCGTGGCGCCCCCCTCCGCGAGCAGCGCGGTGGTGCGCCCCAGCGCGTCGACCTCGACGCAGCGCGCCGCCAGCCGCACCGCGTTGGCGATCCCCTCGGCGCCGGCGCTGCCGTGGCCTACCACGGCGATCCCGCGCAGGCCGAGCAGGATCGCGCCACCGGTCGTATCGGGGTGCAGCTCGCGCCGCAGCCCGCCCAGCGCCGGGCGCATCAGCAGGCCGCCGAGGGCGGCGAGCGGCTTGGAGCGAGCGGCGTCGCGGATCGCCGCGGTGACGGTGCGCGCCGTGCCCTCCATCAGCTTCAGCGCGACGTTGCCGGTGAAGCCGTCCGTGACGACCACGTCAGCCGCGCCGGCGGGCAGATCGCCCCCCTCGACGTTGCCGGCGAACTCGATGCCGCTCGCCTCGCTGAGGATCGCGTGGGCGGCGACCGCCTCCTCCCTCCCCTTGCCGGCCTCCTCGCCGACCGAGAGCAGCCCGACGCGGGGCCGCTGGGCCCCGAGCACCGCCTCGCTGAAGGCGGCGCCGAGGAAGGCGAACTGCACGAGGTGCTGGGCGCGCACCTCGACGTTGGCGCCGACGTCGAGGAAGAGGACCGGCTTGCCGGGCACCGGGAGCTGTACGGCGAGGGCCGGCCGCTGCACGCCCCTGAGGCGGCGCAGGCCGAACGTGGCCGCGGCCATCGTCGCCCCGGTCGAGCCGGGGCTGGCCATCGCGTCGGCCTCGCCGGCGGCGACCGCGGCGGCGGCGCGGACCACCGAGGCCTCCTTCCTGGCGCGCACCGCGGGGACCGGGTCCTCGTCGTTGCGGATCCATTCCGTGGTCGGCACGACCTCGATCCCATCGACCCGGTCGAGGCCAAGCCCGCCCTCCGGACCGAAGACCCGCAGCCGGATCCCGTCGGCCGCCGCCATCCGGGCGCCCTCGGCAAGCGCCTCGAAGCCCCGCTCGGCGCCGAAGCCGTCGAGGGCGACGGTCACGCCGCGCCCCGCCTGCATCGCTACTCGCTATCGGGGGTGGGGCCGGCCGGCTCGGCCATCGTGTGCTCGATCACCTCGCGCCCGGCGTAGGTGCCGCAGGTCGGGCAGACGCGGTGCGGCAGCCGCGGGCTGTGGCAGCGCGGGCAGAGGTTGAGCCGTGGCTTGGCGGCCTTGTGATTGGCGCGCCGCTTGTCGCGACGGGCGGTCGACGTTCTCTTCTTGGGGACGGCCATCGGGGGCGGAATGGTAGCGGGCACAGACGGAGGGGGGGGTCGGGTACCCCTCTCGGTCGTAGGCCGAGCGTCGGGTGCCCCTCACGCTCAACTTTTTCCGAAGACAGTCAGCGGCTGTCCGCGAGCCGCGCTTCGGAAAAAGTACAAGCCGCTTGGTGCGTACCGGGTTGGCTCCAACCCGATCACCGTGCGCTCGATTGGGACTTTGACCCCCCATAACGGGGGTAAAAGCTCCAGTCGGCTGAATCGGAGCCTCAGCCCGCCGCGTCGCTGCTTTGATCGGAGGCGACCTCCCAGGCGGAGCCGGGGGTGGCCTGGAGCCAACCCGGTACGCAGCAGCGGCTTTGAGGGGCACCCGACGCTCGGCTCAGTACGTGGCGCGCACCACGGCCAGCTCGTCCTCCCGCCAGGTGAGCTCGCCGTCGGACCAGTCGAGCAGGTCCTGAAGCTGCTTCTCCTCGAAGCTGTCGCCGATCACGAGCGAGCGGGAGTGGTCGCGGACCCTGCGGATCAGCGTCTTCTTCTGCTCGTCGGTGAGGTCGTTGACGGAGAGGACGGAGATGACCAGGTCCCAGGGGCCGTCGGGCAGGGGGTCCTCCATGCGGGCGAGCTGGACGTCGTCGTAGGTCTGGCGGGCGCGGAAGACCATGTCGGGGCTGGAGTCGAGGCCCACCACCCAGGCGTCCGGATAGGCCTCGATCAGCCGCCGGGTCGTCTCGCCGGTGCCCATGCCCAGCTCCAGGACCCGGTCGGGCGGGAAGGGGATCGCGGCGATCGCCTGCTCCTGCAGCTCGTCGTAGCGGGGGATCTTCGCGCGGATCCGCTCCAGGTACTCGTCCGGTGTCCAGTCGAATTGACCCATTCCGTAACCTCGTCGGGAGGTGCCATCGTAAGCGGCCGGGCGGAGGAGCCAACCGTGGCCAACGCGCCAACCACGATCATCGACCTCGCACGCCTTTCGCTCTCCCACGGGGAGGGCGCGCGGCTGGACACCGGTGTCCGGCTGGCCCCGCTGGAGCTGGGCGGGCAGACATACGTGCCCGAGCGCGACGCAGTCGAGGCGAGGCTCGACGTCTCGCGGCCCAGCAACGGCTACGCCTTCCGGCTCCGCTTTCCGATTCGCATCGAGGGCCCCTGCATGCGCTGCCTCGAGGGGGCCGCCTTGGAGACCGAGGTGGATGCGCGCGAGGTCGACCAGTCCGACACCGATGACGAGGAGCTGCGCAGCCCCTACGTGATCGATCACGAGCTCGACCTGGGCCGCTGGGCCCACGACGCGGCGATCCTCGCCCTGCCGACCCAGATCCTCTGCCGCAGCGACTGCGCCGGCCTCTGCCCGGTCTGTGGCCTATCGCTCAACGACACCGACCCCTCAGCTCACCAGCACGACGCCGGTGGAGACCCGAGGTGGTCCAAGCTGAAGGATCTCAAACTGGAGTAGTCGAGGCGCGTCGTGGGGAAGGAGCAGGGGTGTCCCTCCAGCGCAGCGGCGTCCTGTTTCTCGCCCCGCAAACTCAAACGGCAGCCACAGACGCCGAGGCGAGAAACCCAGCCAGCAGGAGGGGCACCCCTGCTCCTTCCTCCAACCACGCCCGGCGAAAACCCAGCAAGCGGGAGAGGCACCTCACCTCTCCCCCAGCCAGCGCCTACTGCTCGTCCAGCTCGGCGACCGGCTGCTCTTCGTCGCGGCCGGCCAGCCGGTCGCGGCCGCGCTGCACGGCCGCGAGGAACTTCTGCAGGTTGACCTCGAGGGTGTTGAGGATCTCGTCGGCGTAGTCCTCGGCGCCGAGCCGGATCTCGCGCTCCCTCGTGCGGGCGTCCTCGACGATCTCGTCGGCGGCGCGCTCGGCCTGCTTGGTGACCTCCTCGTCGGAGATCAGGCGGGCCTGCTGCTCGCGCGCCTCGCGGACGATCCGCTCCGCCTCTCGTTTCGCCTCGGCCAGCATCTCCTGTCGCTCCTTGACGATCCAGCGCGCCTGCTTGATCTCCTCGGGGATCGTCGCCCGCATCTGGTCGAGCAGGTCGTAGATCTCCTCGCGGTCGACGCGAACCTGGTCCGTGAGGGGCACGGGCCGGGCGTTGTGGACCACGTCGTCCAGCTTGTCTATGAGGACCAGGACATCCATTGGCAAATCGTAAGCCTACGTGTCGGAGCAGTTTTCGGTGAGGAAGCCGTGATTTCCTCGGTTTTCTGCAAACTCTCGCCCATCGGCGAGGGCCGCTGACAGCCTATCTCTCACCCAGGCGCTCCGCCATCGCGGCTGCCACGGGGCCGGGGACGAGGTCGGCTACGTCGCCGCCGAACGTCGCCATTTCCTTCACCCCGGTCGAGGAGAGGAAGCTGTACTCGGGCGAGGCGATCATGTAGATGCTCTCGATCTCCGGCGCGAGCTTGCGGTTGAGCTGGGCCATCTCGAACTCGTACTCGAAGTCGGAGATCGCCCGCAGCCCCTTGACGATCGCCTTGGCGCCGAGTTGGCGCGCGAACTCGACCAGCAGGTTGGAGAAGATCTGCGCCTCGACATTGCCGAGGTCGGCGGTCGCCTCTTCGATGAAGGCCCTGCGCTCCTCCGGGGCGAAGAGGGTCTTCTCCTTGCGGACCGGGTTGTTGACGACGCCGACGACGACCCGCTCGAAGACCTGTGAGCTGCGGGTGATGATGTCGACGTGACCGTTCGTCACCGGGTCGTAGCTGCCCGGGCAGACGACGGTGCCGTCCCGCCCGGCCATCATCCACGCACCCCGTAGAAGGCGACGTCGGCGGCGCCGTAGCGGCGCCGGCGGAGCTGCTCCAGGGACTCGATCCGCAGCGGCCGACGGGCGGCGCTCTCAACGATCGCCCGCCCCCCCTCGGCGAGGAGGCGCGGCAGATGTGTGTCCAGTTCCTGCCCCACGCGGTCGGCGAGTCTATAGGGGGCATCGACGAAGACGAGGTCGAAGCGCGCCGCGTCGGGTTCCGCGGCGCGCGTCGCCAGCCAGCGACCGACGTCGGCGCGGACCAGCTCGGCGCGCTCGCCGAGGCCGAGCCGCTCGACGTTGCCGAGCGCCGGGCGAGTGTCGCGATCGATCAGCACGGCGCGGGCCGCGCCGCGCGAGAGCGCCTCGATCGCCAGCGCGCCGGTGCCGCAATAGAGGTCGAGGACGCGGGCGCCGGCCACCTCGCCGAGGGCGGAGAAGACCGCCTCGCGCACTCGATCCGACGTCGGCCGCACCTTCCACCCCCGCGGCGCGACCAGCCGCCGCCCCCGCAGCTCCCCCGCGATCACCCTCATCCCGTCACCCCCCGGGGACGTGCCGTCTCGAAGCGGCCCATATGGGCATCTAAGCGACCGCGCGTCGACGACGTCATCAGAGCGGGATCGGATCGGCGGCGGCGGCGCCGAAGCGGCGGCGGGCCGCCTCGAGCAGCGGGCCGAGCTCGGGCGCCTCGAGCGAGCCGTGGCGGCCCAGCACGGCAAGCACCTCGTCGCGGGCGGCGATCAGAGTTGACGTGTCGTCAGGTAACTCGGCCACCGCGAACCGCGGCAGCCCGTGCTGGCGGGTTCCCAGCACCTCGCCCTCGCCCCGCAGTCCGAGGTCGACCTCGGCGAGCTCGAAGCCGTCACGCTCTCGGACGATTGCCCGCAGCCGCCGCCGCGCCATCCCGCCCGCCTCCTCGGCGAACAGCAGGCAGTAGGAGGCGTGCTCCCCCCGCCCGACCCGGCCGCGCAGCTGGTGGAGCTGGGAGACCCCGTAGCGCTCCGCCCCCTCGACCAGCATCACCGTCGCGTTCGCCACGTCGATCCCGACCTCGATCACCGTGGTCGCGACGAGCACGTCGAGCGTCCCGGCGGCGAACGCATCCATCGACTCGGCCTTGCGCGCCGTCGGCATCTGGCCGTGGATGACGCCAACCGAGAAGCCGCGCAGTGGGCCGGCCGCCAGGCGGGCCGCCTCCTCCTCGGCGGCCTTCCCGCGCATCTTCTCCGACTCCTCGACCAGCGGGCAGACGACATAGGCCTGCCGACCGGCACGCAGCTGCCCGCGCACGAGCTCGTAGGCCGCGCCGCGGTCGCCGGGCTCGACCAGGCGGGTCTCGACCGCCAGCCGCCCGGCCGGCAGCTCGCGCAGGGTCGTCGTGTCGAGGTCGCCGTAGGCGGTCAGCGAGAGGGTGCGCGGAATCGGCGTCGCGGTCATGTGGAGGACGTGGGGCGCCATCCCCTCCACCCCCTTCGCGTCCAGCGCCCGCCGCTGCTCTACCCCGAAGCGGTGCTGCTCATCGACCACGCAGAGGCCCAGCCGGGCAAAGCGCACCCCGGGCTCGATCAGCGCATGGGTGCCGACGATCAGCCCCAGCTCGCCGGTCTCGAGCTGCTCCAGCGCCTGCCTGCGTCGCTTCGCGGGCGTCGCGCCGGTCAGCAGGGCGAACGGGGTCGCCTCCTCCGCCAGCAGCGTCCCCAGGGTCGTCGCGTGCTGCTCGGCCAGCGTCTCGGTCGGCGCCATCAGCGCCGCCTGGAACCCCGCTTCCAGCGCCCGCAGCATCGAGTACAGAGCCACGACCGTCTTCCCCGACCCGACCTCCCCCATCAGCAGCCGCTGCATCGGCTCGCCCGAGTCGAGGTCGGCCTCGATCTCGTCGAAGGCGCGCAGCTGGTCCCCGGTCGGCTCGAACGGCAGCGACTCGACCCACCTCCCGACCGCCTCGCCCGGCCCCCCCAGCCGCGGCCCCGGTCGCGCCGCGCGGTGCGATCGCTTCCGCACCGCCAGAACCGCCTGATAGAGGAACAGCTCTTCGAACGCCAGCCGCTTCCGCGCCTTTTCGACGTCCTCCCCGCTCTCCGGGAAATGCACGGCGGTCAGCGCATCCCCCACTCCCGCCAGCCCCCTCCGCCCCCGCAGCTCGGCCGGCAGGGGCTCGATGAAGTCGGACGCCAAGGGAATCGCCTGCTCCACCCACTGCCGTATCCGCTGCGCCTTGAGCTGCTCCGTCGCCGGATGCACGGGAACGAGCTGCGCGTCATCGGGAGGCTGGGAGTGTCCCTCCCCCCCAGCGAGGATCTCGTATTCGCCGACTCGGAACCCGCGTTTGTCCTTGGACCCGGTCAGCAGCAGGTTCGTCCCAGGGGTGAGCTTCTGCGCCACCCAGGGCTGGTTGAACCAGGTCGCCCGAATCGACCCGGTCTCGTCGCCGACTTTGATCGAGAGGATGGACAAGCCGCGCCGCCTGAAGGCGCTCGGCTTGGCGCCAAGCACCTCGACCTGGATGGTCGCCTTGGCGCCGACCTCGACGTCGCCCACTGGGACTATCGTGCGGTCCCGGTGCCGGTGCGGGATGCGCAGCAGCAGGTCTTCGACGGTGCGCAGGCCGGCTTCCGCGGCGGCCCCGGCCAGCCTCGGGCCGACCCCCCTCAGCGCCTCCAGCGGGCGGTCGAGCGCGCTCGGGCGGGCAGGGTGGACCGGCGCTTCGCGAAGCCCTCGCGGCGTCAGCTCGGCAGCCCCCGCGAAGGAGCGCGCTACTGGGCGGCGAGCAGCCACCACCAGCTCGGCTGGCCACCTGCGTGTGTCTCGACCTCGACCCCGTCGGGGACGTGCGTGTCGATCTCCCCGAGCGGGATCGGGGCGTCCTCGCCGGCCAGCACGGTGACGATCTCGGCCCCCTCGGCGAGCCGTTCGATCGTCGCCGCCAGGGTCGAGCCGGCGCCGCCCCAGGCGACGATCTCCTCGCCGGCGAAGCCGACCGCGTCGCCCTTGCGAAAGCGGCCCTGCGCGTCGTCGCGGGCGGCGGGGGCGACGCCTCCGGCGGCGATCGACCCCAGCGCCGCCTCGAGGCGCTCGGCGTTCTCCGCCAGCGCGGCGTCGGGGTCGAGCTCGACCAGGGCCAGCAGCCCCGCCTGCTGGGAGGTTGCCGCCACCACCCGGGCGGGCTTCTCCGAGAGCTCGCAGGCGCGCTCCGCGGCCATGATCACGTTGGAGGAGCCGGGCAAGACAAGCACCTCCTCGGCCGGCACCTCGTGGATCCCCGCCAGCAGCTCGTAGGTCGACGGGTTGAGCGTCTCGCCGCCGGGGACGACGTGCGCGCCGAGTTCGCCGAACAGCCCCTCCAGCCCCTTGCCGGCGGCGACGGCGAGCGCGCCGGTGCGCCCCGCCTCGAGGCGGGCGTCGCGGGCGGCGATCTGCTCGCGCATGTCGCCGACGTCGAGGTTGGTGACCGTGCCCGTCCCCTCGAACAGCGCCACCGCCGCTTCGGGGTCGTCGGTGTGGACGTGGACCTTGAGCGTCACCTCGTCGCCGACCACCAGGACCGAGTCGCCGAGCCCCTCCAGCCTGGGCAGGAAGTCGCGGCTCTCCAGCCCCGATCCGGAGACGATGAAGTTGGTGCAGTAGCGGTAGCGGCTGTCCTCGTGGTGCGGGCGGCTAAGGCGGGGCGCCTCCTGGTGGTCGACCTGCTCCGTATCGGCGCCGTCGCCGCGCAGGCCGGTGACGACGCCGGCGAGGATCAGCACCAGCCCGTAGCCGCCGGCGTCGACCACACCCGACTCCCGCAGCACGTCGAGCTGCTCCGGGGTGCGCTCGACCGCCCGCTGGCCGTCGGCGATCGCCTGCTCGAGCACCTCGGCGAGGACCGCGTCCTGCTGCGCGTCGCTCACCCCCTTTCCGAGCCGCTGCCGGCCGGCGTCGAGATGGGCGAGCTGACGGGCGATCGAGTGCGCCATCTCGCGGAAGACGGTCAGCATCGTCCCCTCGGCCGGGTTGCGGACCGAGGCGTAGGCGGCGTCGGCGGCGCTGGCGAAGGCGGAGGCGACGAGGACGGGGTCGACCAGCTCGCCGGGCCGGCTCGCCAGCTCCTCCGCGGCGCCGCGGACGATCTGGCTGAGGATCACGCCGGAGTTGCCGCGCGCCCCCATCAGCGCCGCCCGGGCCAGCGCCTGGACCAGCTCGGCGCGCCCGACCTCGTCGACCTCGAGGCCGTTGAGCCGGTCGAGCTCCTCCATCACGGCGCGCATCGTCATCGCCATGTTGTCGCCGGTGTCGCCGTCGGCGACCGGGAAGACGTTGAGGTCGTTGACCTCCTGCCGTCGCTCCTCGAGCGAGGCGTAGGCGGAGGCCACGACCCGCCGGAAGCGCGCTATCGAGGGGTCTGGCATTGCCTGAAATCTAACTTGCCCTCCTGAGGTCGTAGGACCAAGCTGGGGAGCGCACGCGGCGGAGCGACAGTGCTCTGCACGGCGCGCAGCCGCGAGTGCTTCCCAGCGCCGCGTCCTACGGCCTCAGGCTCAGGCCGCCTTGGTGACCTTGTTGGCCTTCAGGCAGCGGGCGCAGACGTAGGTGCGCAGCTTGCGCCCGTTCTCCTCGATCCGCACCTTCTGCAGGTTCGCGTCGAAGCGCCGCCTGGTGGCGACCATCGAGTGGCTACGGGAGTTGCCGAAGGCCGGTCCCTTGCCGCAGCTGTGGCATACCTTGGCCATCGCGACGCTGGATAGTAGCCGCAAGCCGCTCTGCTTACGCAAGCCGGCGCTGGAGCAGCGCCATCCGGGCGACGGTCAGGGCGGCGCTGCGGCCCTGGTCGCGCTTGCCGCCGCCGGCCCGGGCCAGGGCCTGCTCCATCGTGTCGCAGGTGATCACCCCGAAGGAGCAGGGGACGCCGGTCGCCAGCTGCACGTCCTGGATCCCGCGGGCGGCCTCGGCGCAGACGAAGTCGTAGTGGTCGGTCTCGCCGCGGATCACCACGCCGAGGCAGGCGACGCCGGCGAAGTCGCCGCTCTCGGCGTGCAACCTCGCCGCGAAGGGCAGCTCGTAGGCGCCCGGGACGGAGGCGTGGCTGACCGCGGCGGCGGGGACGCCGGCCAGCTCGAAGCCCTCCTCGGCTCCCCGCAGCAACCGCTGCGCCAGATCCTCGTAGAAGCGACCGACGCAGACGGCGAAGCGCAGCGAGGAGAGGGTCTCGCGCTCGCGGTCGTCGAACGTCTCGAGGAACCTCCCGTCCTCAGCCACCCGAGCTCCCGGCGTCCCGCTCCCCCTCGTCGTGGATCATCTCCTCGTCGAAGGCGAGCCCCTGGTGGTGCAGGGAGTGGCCGAGCTTGTCGCGCTTCGCCCGCAGGTACTGCTCGTTGTGGGCGTTGGGGACGGCCTCGATCGGCACCTGCTCGGTGACCGAGAGCCCGTATCCCTCCAGGCCGACGATCTTTTTCGGGTTGTTGGTCAGGATGCGGATGCTGGTCAGGCCGAGGTCGCCGAGGATCTGGGCGCCGATCCCGTAGTCGCGCAGGTCGGCCGGCAGGCCCAGCTTCAGGTTGGCCTCGACCGTGTCGGCTCCCTCGTCCTGGAGCTTGTAGGCGCGCAGCTTGTTGAGCAGGCCGATCCCCCGCCCCTCCTGGGAGAGGTAGAGGAGGACGCCGCGGCCCTCGCGCTCGATCATCGACAGCGCCGCTTCGAGCTGCTGGCCGCAGTCGCAGCGCATGCTGTGGAAGACGTCGCCGGTCAGGCACTCGCTGTGGACGCGGACCAGCACGTCCTCGGCTCCGTCGACCTCGCCCTTGACCATCGCGACATGGTGTTTGTCGTCGACCAGCGACCGGTAGCCGACCGCGGTGAACTCGCCGAAAACGGTGGGAAGGGTGGTCGCCACCACCCGCTCGACCAGCTTCTCGGTGCGGCGGCGGTAGGCGATCAGGTCGGCGACCGTGACCATCTTCAGGCCGTGCTTCCGGCAGTAGGGGATCAGGTCGGGGATCCGGGCCATCGTCCCGTCGTCGTTCATGATCTCGCAGATCACCCCGGCCGGGCTGAGGCCGGCGAGGCGGGCGAGGTCGACCGAGGCCTCGGTCTGCCCGGCCCGCTCCAGCACGCCGCCGTCTTTGGCCTTGAGCGGGAACACGTGGCCGGGCTGGACCAGGTCGTGGGGAGTCGAGCGGGGGTCGATCGCGACCTGCACCGTGTGGGCCCGGTCGTGGGCCGAGATGCCGGTCGTCACCCCGTGCCGGGCCTCGATCGAGACCGTGAAGGCGGTCTGCAGCGGCGCCTCGTTCTTGGCCGCCATCAGGTTGAGGCCGAGCGACTCGCAGCGGTCGGAGGCCAGCGAGAGGCAGATCAGCCCCCGCCCCTCCTTCGCCATGAAGTTGATCGCCTCGGGGGTCGCGAACTGCGCCGCCATCGTCAGGTCGCCCTCGTTCTCGCGGGTCTCGTCGTCGCAGACGACGACGATCCGCCCGCGGCGGACGTCCTCGATCGCCTCCTCGATCGTCGCGAAAGGACTCTTGCCCTCCGCCCCCTCCGCCCGCTCGGTTCTCTGCGTCTCGGTCATCCGACTCACCCTCGTTCCTTTCCGGCCAATGGTGCCACCAACCGCTCCACGTACTTGGCGATCACGTCGCACTCGACGTTGATCTTGCGACCCGGAGCGGCCGCACCCAGGGTCGTCCGCTCCAGGGTCTCGGGGACCAGCGAGACCTCGACCCAGTCCTCGCCCAGCTCGGCGACCGTGAGGCTGACCCCGTCCAACGCGATCGATCCCCTGTCGATCGCGTAGCGAAGCAGGTTCGGACCGAGGCCGACTCGCAAGCGCTTGGCGAACCCGTCCCCCTCGATCGAGACGACCTCGCCGACGCCGTCGGCGTGCCCCTGGACGACGTGACCGCCGAAACGGTCCGACGCCTTCATCGCCAGCTCCAGGTTGACGCGGCTGCCGGCCTCCAGGCCGTTGAGGGCGGTGATGTCGAGCGTCTGGTTCATCGCCTCGGTCTCGAAGCCATCGGCGTCGGCCCTCGTCGCCGTCAGGCAGATGCCGCTCACGGCGACCGAGTCTCCCGCCGCGATCTCCGCCCCGAGCGACGTGGCGATCCTCAGTCGCGCGCCATCCGCACCCGAGTCGACCGACTCGACCGTGCCCACGCCCTGGATCAGCCCGGTGAACACGTCACCACTCCTTGAAGCGGGCCGTGATCAACGTGTCGTCGGCACCGGGATCCAGCGCCGGGATTCGCCTTCTCCCGCCGAGCAGGATCGGCGCGACGAAGGTGCGAGTTTCGTCGATCGCGTCGGCGGCGAGGAAGGAAGCAGCGAGGGCCCGGCCGCCCTCAAGGAAGAGGCTGGTGACGTTGCGACGACCCAGCTCGGAGAGGTCCGCGTCGATGCCGTCGGCGACCAGGATCTCGGCGCCCGCGTCGCGCAGGGTCGCGACACGACCCCGGTCGGCCTCCTGGGAGGCGACGACGATCACCGGGGCCTGGTCGAGCGTTTGCAGCAGCTGCGAATCCAGCGGCAGGCGGGCCCGGCGGTCGAAGACGACCCGGATCGGCTGTCGCAGCTCCGCGCGGTGGACGTTTGAACCGCTATGCGGCTCAAGGCTCGACCGCGCCGGCCGGGCGGTGAGCAGCGGGTCGTCAGCGAGGACGGTGCCGATCCCGACCGCGATCGCGTCGGATTCGGCGCGCCAGCGATGCACCAGCTCGCGGCTCCGCTCGCCGGAGATCCAAGGCGAATCCCCCTCCGGAGTCGTCGTCTGCCCGTCGAGCGAGATCGCCAGCTTCAAGGTGACCAGGGGTAGCCCGGTGCGGGCGTGCTTGCGGAACGGCTGGTTGAGCAGGCGGGCCGCGGTCGCCTCCTCGCCGGCCGCGAACTCGACCTCCACCCCGCCGTCGCGCAGGATGCCCGGGCCGCGGCCCGCCGCCTTCTCGCTCGGGTCCTCGGAGGCGATCACCACGCGCGCGAGCTTCGCCTCGAGGATCGCCTCCGTGCAGGGCGGCTGGCGCCCTTCGTGCGCGCACGGCTCCAGGGTCACGTACATCGTCGCGCCGGCCGGGTCCTCACCGCGCTGCCGGCAATCCTCCAGCGCCGCTCTCTCGGCATGCAGGTCGCCCAATTCGGCGTGGAACCCCTCGCCGATCACCACGCCGTCGCGCACGACTACCGCTCCGACCAGAGGATTCGGGCTAACCCGGCCACGCCCGCCCTCGGCAAGCTCCAGCGCCCGCCTCAGATGCGCCCGGTCCGTGCCTGTGAGCTGAGTGTCCATGCGACCGATTGACTCGTCAATCAATCGCATCTTACTCTCCCCGCCCGACGTCCTGGGAGTCTCGCGGCCGACGCTCTCGCGCGGGTGGCGCCGGGGAGGTTGAGGGGTTGTGGGTACTCCAGTCCCCAAAATCCTTCAACATGCGTCAGTGCGATGCCCGCAGGACGTTCCGTGGGGAGGGGATAGGGGGTCTCTCCCGCGCAGCGGCGTCCTCTTTCTCGCCCCACTAGCTCGAACGGCAGCCGCCAGCGACGAGGCGAGAAACCCAGCAAGCGGGAGAGACCCCCTATCCCCTCCCGCCACCCCGCGGCCGGCACCGTGGGTACGCTGGCGCCGTGAAGCTGATCATCCAGATCCCCTGCCTGAACGAGGAGGCGACGCTGCCGGCGACGATCGCCGCGCTGCCGCGGCGGATCGAGGGGGTGGACGAGATCGAGCTGCTGGCGATCGACGACGGCTCCTCGGACCGCACGGTCGAGGTGGCGCGCGAGCACGGCGTCGACCACATCGTCCGGCTGACCAACAACAAGGGGCTGGCCGCCGCTTTCCAGGCCGGGCTCGACGCCTGCCTGAAGCTCGGCGCCGACGTCATCGTCAACACCGACGCCGACAACCAGTACAGCGGCGCCGACGTGTCGAAGCTGGTCGCGCCGATCCTCGCCGGCCGGGCCGACATGGTGGTCGGCGACCGCCGGGTGGCGACGATCGAGCACTTCTCCGGGCGCAAGAAGGCGCTGCAGCGGCTCGGGAGCTGGGTGGTGCGACGGCTCTCGGGGACCGAGATCGCCGACACCACCTCCGGCTTCCGCGCCTACAACCGCGAGGCGGCGCTCGGCCTGCTGGTCACCGACAACTTCACCTACACGCTGGAGGGCCTGATCCAGGCGGGAAAGATGCTCGTCGCGGTCGACCAGGTCGAGGTCGACACCAACCCGCAGACCCGCGAGTCGCGGCTGTTCGCCTCGACCGGCGCCTACGTGCGCCGCAACGGCCTCTCGATCCTCCGCGTCTACGCGCGCTATGAGCCGCTGCGCGTCTTCGCCGCCGCCAGCGTCGTGGTCGGCCTGCTGGCGCTGGCGGCCTGGATGCCGTTCCTGATCGACTGGATCTTCAACGGCGACGGCAGCGGCCACATCCAGTCGCTGATCCTCGGCGCGGTCCTGTTTATCGCCGCCGTGCAGCTGATGGCGTTGGGGGTGATCGGCGATCTGCTGGCCAGCCAGCGGGTGATGACCCAGCGGGTGTTCGAGCGGGTGCGGCGGGTCGAGCTGTCGCTCGGGGTCGAGCCCTCCCACTACGAGCGCGGCGCGGCGCGCACGCCGGCGCGCGACTGATGGCCAGCGAGAGGGCGAGAGACGCCGCCCGCGGCGGCGTCAGCTCGGCCGATTACGGCAAGACGGCCAGCTTTCTCGCGGTCGGCGTCGGGATGACCGGCGTGATCACCTACGTCTACTTCTTCATCGCCTCGCACGTGCTCTCCAAGCCCGACTACGGGGAGATCACGGTGCTCTGGTCGGCCGTCTTCATCACGATCTCGACCCTCTACCGGCCAATCGAACAGCTGCTCTCGCGCCACATCTCCGAACACCTGGTGAAGCGCGACCCGATCGGCGGTCCGATGCGGGTGGCGGCGACGATCCAGCTCGGCCTGGGGATGGTCTTCGCGGTCCTCGCCCTCGCTCTTCGCGGCCCGCTGCAGAACGACATGCTGGAGGGCAACGAAACCCTGTACTGGGTCTTCTTCTCGGCGGTCCTCTTCTACGCCGCCAGCTACTTCGCCCGCGGCTTCCTCGCCGGCGGCCGCCGCTTCGGCCTGTTCACCGCGCTGATCCTCTCCGAGTCGGTCTTCCGCACCTCCTTCGCGGTGCTGGTCGCAGTCGGCCTGCTGAGCGGCCAGTCGGCGGTGGCGATCGGCATCGTCGCGGCCCCCTCGCTGAGCCTGCTCGTCGTGCCAGCGGCATTCCTTCGTAGGGCGAAACGGCAGCAGGTCCCCCGCCACCCCGGCATGCCCGGACGCGCCGCAAGGCGGAGCGACCGACCGTCGCAATCTGATTCTTCGGGAGGGAGCGAAGCCGCAGCATTTGGGGCGGAGGACATGCCGGGCATTGATGAGACCAAGCCCTCATCCGGTCCCGGTCACGATCTGGCGTCCCCGGGGCCGGATGAGGGCCCCGGCAACCACGCTGAGGCGGCTTTCTCCCTGCGCCACGGCACCGGCTTCGCCGCGGCGGTGCTGCTGATCATGTTCAGCGAACAGGCCTTCCTCAACGCCGGGCCGCTGATCGCCCGTGGCCTGCAGGGCGCCGCGGCGGCCGGCTTCATCTTCAACGTGCTGATGATCGCCCGGGCGCCGCTGCAGCTCTTCCAGGCGGTCTCGACCAGCATCCTTCCCCACCTGACCAGCCTCCACACCAGCGACGCCCCCGACAGCGAGCGCGAGTTCCACCGCTCGGTGCGGATGGTGCTGCTCGCGATCGCCGCCTTCACCGCGATCGTCGCGCTCGCAGTCCTCGTCGCCGGGCCGCAGCTGATGCAGCTCGCCTTCAGCAAGAAGTTCGCCTACGACCGGGCGGGGCTGCTGCTGGTCACGCTCGGCATGGGGCTCTACCTCTCCTCGGTCACCGTCAACCAGGCCTGCATCGCCCAGGGGCAGGTGCGGCGGGCATCGGCGCGCTGGATCGGCTGCGCCGCCGCCTTCGTCGGCTGGAACTTCCTGCCGCTCGTCGCCGACGAGTTCCGCCGCGTCGAGCTGGGCTTCACGCTCGCCGCCGGCCTGCTGCTGGCGCTGCTCTACGTCGCCTACCGCAATCCGCACGAGCGCGCTGAGGACGTGCCCGAGGCCGGCTCCGCCGAGGAGCTGGAGGTCCGGCTGGCCGCGGTCGACGAGAACACCTAGACCGGCATGGAGGGACACGACGCCGAGCTGATCCTGATCGTCGGCGCCCTGCTGGCGGCCGGCATCGGCGCCGCCCTGGTCGCCGACCGGGCGCGCGTACCCGGTCTGCTCCTCTTCCTCATCCTCGGCATCCTGGTCGGCTCCGAAGGGATCGGTGGGGTCGAGTTCGACGACGTCAACGCCGCTCAGACCGCGGGCACGATCGGTCTCGTCCTGATCCTCTTCGAGGGCGGCCTGACCGCCGGCTGGCACGAGATCCGCCCGGTGCTGCGCACCGCGGTCGGGTTGGCCACCGTCGGCACCTTCCTCACCGCGATGGCGGCCGGCCTGGCGGCGATCTGGATCTTCGACCTCAGCGCCCTGCAGGGATTGATCCTCGGCTCCGCGGTGGCCGCCACCGACTCGGCGGCGATCTTCGCCGTGCTGCGCGGCTCGCAGCTGGAGCGGCGCCTCGCCCGTACGCTGGAGGGCGAGTCGGGGATGAACGACCCGGTGGCGCTGCTGCTCGTGATCGGCTTCGGCGAATGGCTGCTCGACCCTTCCTACGGCGCGGCGGACATGGCTCTCGCCTTCGTCGTCAAACTGACGCTCGGCGCCGCCCTCGGCCTCGCCGCCGGCTGGTTCGCCCGCCGTGCGATCGCCTCGGTCGAGTTGCCCACCCAGGGCCTCTATCCGGTGGCGACGCTGGCCACGGCAGCGCTCTCCTACGGAGTAGCTGAGGTGGCGGGGGGCTCCGGCTTCCTCGCCGTCTACGTCACCGCGCTGGTGCTCGGCACCGGCTCCCTCCCGGCGCGCAGCACCGTCGTCTCCTTCCACCAGGGGCTGAGCTGGCTGGCCCAGATCGGCCTCTTCTTCCTGCTCGGCCTGCTCGTCCTCCCGGCCCAGCTCTGGGACGTCGCCGGCAAGGGCCTATTGCTCTCGGTCGTACTGATCTTCGTCGCCCGGCCGTTGGCCACGATGCTAGTCACCATGCCGGCGAGGCTCAACCTGCGCGAGCGGGCGATGCTGAGCTGGGCCGGCCTGCGCGGCGCGATCCCGATCTGGCTGGCGACCTTCCCGGTTGTCGCCGGAGTCGCCGAGTCGACCCTGATCTTCGACGTCGTCTTCTTCGTCGTCCTCACCTCGACCGTGATCCAGGGGGCGACGGTCGAGCCCCTCGCCCGCTGGCTTGGCGTGACCAGCACCGAGCCGGCGCTGCCACAGCCCGTCGCCGACGTCGGCATGGTGCGCGAGCTGGGCGGCGAGCTGATCTCCTGGGAAGTGCGCGAGGGCGACGCCGCGGCCGGCCTGCTGGTGCGCGAGCTGGGGCTGCCGCGGGAGGCGCTCGTCCACCTGATCGTGCGCGACGGGCGGGCGATAGCGCCGCGCGGCTCGACCCAAATCCAGCCCGGCGACGAGCTGCACCTGCTGGTTCAGGAGCACCGCCGCGGGGAAGTCGAGCAGCTGACGCGGCTGTGGCGCGAGGGGCCGCTGGGCGAACCGGCGCCGCTGTTGCTGCCGCCGCGCAGCGCCCCGCAGGTCTTTTCGGTGCGGCCCGGCCGCAGCCTCGACGACGACCCTGCCCGGCCGCAGCGGGTCGACGGCATCGCCGTGCGGACGCGGCTGCGCAGCCGCCGCGACCAGCCGGGGGCCCTGGTCGCCCTCGCCGACGGCCGCTTCGCGATCACCGGCACCAGCCACCTGGCGGTCGGCGGCCGGCGCGCCCTCGCCGAGTGGTGCGGGCGGCGGGCGCTGCGGGCGGGGATCGGGGAGGCGGAGCGATCCTGGTGGCAGGAGGCGGCCGGGGCGCTGGTCGTGCCGGTGCCGCGGCCCGGTGACCTTGCCTAGGCGCGGGCGGTTCCGGCGGGCGCGGTTCCGGCGGGCGCCATCAGCGCCTCGAGCTGCTCCAGCGCCTGGACCTCGCCGATCGCGACGACCACGTCGCCCTCGCCCAGCACCTGGTCGGGAGGCGGCTGCGTTCTGACGACTCCGTCGGCGCGTCGAAGGGCGACGATCGTCGACTCGCCGCGCACCTCGCCGAGCGTCCGCCCCGCCCCGCTGCAGCCGACCGTCACCTCGATCTCCTCCATGCGGTACTCCGGAGCGACCTCGACCACGCCGGTCACCTGCGGGTGCAGGATCGAGCGTGCCATCTCGGCGCCGCTCTCGCGGTACGGGGAGACGATGCGGTCGGCGCCGGCGCGGCGCAGCTTGCTCTCCGAGTCTTCAACGCTGGCCCGGGCGACGATCGTGATCTCGGAGCGCAGCTCGCGCGCGGTCAGGGTGATGAAGATGTTTTCGGCGTCGGAGTCGACGCAGGCCATCACCCCGGCGGCCCGCATGATCCCGGCGCTGAGCAGCACCTCGTCGTCGGAGGGCGACCCCTCGATGAACGGCGCCCCGATCGCCTCGGCGTGCTCGCGGGTCCGCTCGGGGTTGTTGTCGAGCACGACGAGGTCGCACCCGGCCGCCCGCAGGTCTCGGGCTGCCTGGCGGCCGACCCGGCCGAATCCGCAGATCAGCACGTGGTTGCTAAGCGAGTCGATCTTCTTCAAAACCCTCCTCTCCTCCAACAGGCCCGCGAGATGCCCCGACACGAAGAACTCGGTGACGGTGACCAGCGCGTAGAAGAGGGTACCCACGCCGAGCACGATCAGGCCGACCTTGACGATCTGCCCGCCGGTGCTCGTCGGCTCGGGGATCGAGCCAACGGTCGCCACGGTGTCGAGCGCCCAGATGAAGCCGAAGCCGACCGAGGTTCCCTCGCTGAGGACGTAGCCGACGGTGCCGGCCGCCAGCAGCAGGCAGATCGCCGCGACCAGGATCGCCAGCCGCTCGATGAACTGCAGGGCCTGGCGGCGCAACGCCGCGCGAGCCCCGCCGAGGCCCGGATGCTCGGCGATCCGGCGCAGGTGGGAGCGCCTCAGGGGCAGCCCCGGCAGCTGGCCCTGGTCGCTCACCGCCGGGTCCGCCTCAGACCGCTCCCGCGGCCCGGACGATCTCGGTGTAAGCGGCGGCCGGGTCCGCAGCGCCGAACACCGCCGAGCCGGCGACGAACAGCGACGCCCCCGCTGCCGCGGTCGGGCCCGCGGTGGCGGCCTCGATTCCGCCGTCGACCTCGATCGTCGCGTCGCCGGCCAGCGCCGCGAGACGGCGGACCTTGTCGACCGAGCCGTCGATGAACTCCTGCCCGCCCCAGCCCGGGTTGACGGTCATGCAGAGCACGAGGTCGGCGTCGTCGCGCAGCTCGCTCACCGCGTCCGCCGGGGTACCGGGGTTGATCGCGACACCAGCCAGGCAGCCGAGCTCGCGGATCGCCGCCAGGGTGCGGCTGGCGTGCGGAGTCGCCTCGTCGTGGAAGGTGATCGAGTCGGCGCCGGCGGCGGCGAAGGCCTCGATGTGGCGCTCCGGCGCCTCGATCATCATGTGGACGTCGACCGCGCCCCCCGCGGCATGCACCCGGTCGGCGATCGAGTCGGCGACCAGTGGCCCGATCGTGATCGGCGGGACAAAGTGCCCGTCCATCACGTCGACGTGGATCACCCGCGCCCCGGCCTCCATCACCTCGTCGACCTGGGCGCCGAGCCGCGAGAAGTCGGCCGAGAGGATCGAGGGGGCGACCCGGCGCTCGCCCAGCAGCTCCGCGATCCGCTCGCTCATATCGGCCTCAGCATGGAGTCTCCGCACATCTGGCAGGTCATGTCCTCGGTGCTGCTCATCCGGGCGATCGTCTGGTGCTCGCCGCAGTTCGGGCACTGCGAGACCAGCTCAAAGCGGCGCAGACAGTACACGCAGCGGAAGCGGCCCGGAAGCTGGGTCGGGCGCAGCCACGGCTCCGAGCAGCTCGGGCAGTTGGCCCGCCGCAACATCGCCTATCGCCTCACCGCTGCGCTCATCGCTCTCCATCATCCCTTCTCAGTCGGCAGATGAAGAATCCGGTCGTGCCGTCGCGGTCGGGACGAACCTGCAGGCAGCGCGGGTCGTGGGGCGAGGCGAGGCCGGGAGCGCGGGCGCCGAGGTCATCGACGGCAAGCTGCGGCGCCTCCCCCGCCGCGGCGGCGTCGAGCAGCGCCTCGACTCTGTCCTCGCTCTCGCGACGCGAGATCGTGCAGGTCGCGTAGACCAGGGTGCCGCCGGGGCGCAGCGCCGCGGCGGCGCGGGCGAGGATGCGCCCCTGGAGCTCGGCAAGGCGCTCGATCGTGCGCGGCGACTTGCGCCAGCGGGCGTCGGGACGGGAGGCGAGCGCACCGAGGTCCGAGCACGGCGGATCGACCAGGACCCGGTCGAAGCCGGACGCCATCCCCGCCTCGGTCGCGTCGGCCTCGACCACGGTGACGCAGCGCAGGCCGAGCCGGCTCGCCTGCCGGGCCACCTCCGCCGCCCGCTCCGGGTCGGGCTCGACCGAGATCGTCTCGCCGCGGTCGCCCATCCGGGCGGCGATCTGGCCGGTCTTGATCCCGGGGCCGGCGCAGAGGTCGAGCAGGTGCTCACCCGGCCGGGGGTCGAGCACCTCAACCACCGCGGCGGAGCCGCGGCTCTGCGGGGTCAGCTCGCCTGACGCGACCCGCTCGGGGACGGCGGCGCCGGTGCGGCCGGCGACCGTCAGCAGCTCCGGAGCGGCGAGTGGCCAGGGCCCCTGCGCCGGGCTCGCCTCCAGCCCGGCCTCGCGAAGAGCCTTCGCCATCGCATCGCGGTCGATCCTCATCCTGCTCACCCGCAGCGCCAGCTCGGCCGGCCGGTTGCAGGCGGCGAGCAGCGAGCGGGCATCGCCGGCCCCCAGCTCCCGCCACCACATCCGCGCCAGCCAGAGCGGGGCCGAATGCGCGATCGCGGCCCGCTCCGGGGTCGAGTCGTCGCCGAGCAGCGAAGCGGTCAGCGACTCGCGCTCGCGCGCGGCGCGGCGCAGCACCGCATTGACCAGGCCGGCGGCGTGCGCGGCGCCGGCCGCCTTGGCCAGCTCGACCGCCTGGTCGACCGCGGCGTGGTCCGGGATCGCGTCGGCGAACAGCAACTCGTAGAGGCCGAAGCGCAGCGCGGCTAGAACCGGTGGGTCGAGCAGGCGGGTGGAGCGCTCGGCGAGTTGCTCAATCGCGGCGTCGCTCGTCCCGCGCCGCTGCACCGAGCCATAGGCGAGGCGCTGGGCGCGGGCCCTTTCGCGACCTTCCAACCCCTGCTCGTCGGCGGCCTCCCGAAAGGCGCGCTCGGTATGGGCGCCGTCCTCGAAAGTCGCCCGCAGCGTCTCGAAGGCGAGCGCCCGCGCGGGATCGATCACAGCAATTCCTCCCGCTTCGCTCGCGGCGCGCAGAACCAGAGATGCTCGCTTGCTCGCTCCGCGCTCACAGCACCGGCACGGGGTGACCGCGCAGGTAGGCGTCGGCGGTCATCGGCCTGCCACCGGGCGGCTGCACCACCTCGAGCCGCAGCGCGCCGCGACCGCAGCCGAGCAGCAGCGCCCCCCACTCGGCCCTGACCTCGCCGGGCTTGACGGCGACCTCGACCGCACGGGCGCGGCGCACGCCGAGCCGCTCGCCGTCCCCGACCTCGAGGTAGGCGCCGATGTGCGGGGTCAGGGCGCGGACCGTGCGGGCCAGCTCGGGGGCCGGCCGGCGGGGGTCGAGGCGGCGCTCGGCCGGGTCGATCCTCTCCGCGTAGGTCGCCCCGGCGTCGTCCTGGGCGACGAACTCCAGCCGGTCCGCCCCGTAGAGGTCGAGAGCCCGGACCAGCAGCTCGCCGCCGAGCGCCGCGAGGCGCGAGGAGAGGCTCTCGAAGTCGTCCTCCGGCCCGATCGCGACCTCTTCGCGCAGGGCGACCGGACCGGCGTCGAGTGCGGCGGTGACCCGCATCACGCAGACGCCGGTGCGCTCGTCGCCGGTCATGATCGCCCGCTCGATCGGCGCCGCGCCGCGCCAGCGCGGCAGCAGCGAGGGATGGACGTTGAGCAGCGGCAGCTCGGAGAGCAGCGGCTCGCGGATCAGCTGGCCGAAGGCGCAGACCCCGACCGCCTCGGGCCGGGCGGCGCGGATCCGCTCCAGCGCCGCCTCGTCGTTGACGCTCTCGACCTGCAGCAGCTCGATCCCCAGCTCGGCGGCCGCCTCGGCGGCGGGAGGCGACGCGCTGCGCCGGCCGCGGCCACGCGGGCGGTCGGGCGGCGTCACCACCAGCGACGGACGTTGGGGCGAGGCGGCGAGCCGCTCGAGGACGGCGGCCGCGAAATCCGAGGTTCCGAGGTAGACGGTCCTCACGCGTCGGCGCGGGGCTCGCGATGGTGCTCGCCGCCGCCCGTCGTCGGCTCGACGTCCGGAGCCGGCGGCGCGTAGCTGCCGCCCTCGCGCAGCGCCCGCAGCGCCGCCCTGCGCTGCTCACGCGGCGCCCGGTCGAGGATCAGGACCCCGTCGAGATGGTCGATCTCGTGTTGCAGCACCCGGGCCTCGAGGCCCGACGCCTCGATCGTCAGCCGCTCGCCCTCGAGGTCGAGGGCGCCGATCCGGGCGTGCAGGGGCCGCTCCACGTCCATCGCCACCCGCGGCAGGCTGAGGCAGCCCTCCTCGGCGACGAGCGCCTCCTCCGAGAGCCACTCGATCGCGGGGTTGACCAGCGCGGTCGGCGGGCAGTCGGGACCGGCCTGGAAGACGAGCACGCGGCGCAGCAGGCCGAGCTGGGTCGCGGCGAGACCGACCCCCATCGCGTCGCGCATGATCGCGATCATCCGCTCGGCCTCGGCCCGCAGCTCGGGCCCGACCTCGGCGATCGGCGAGGCCCTGCTGTTCAGCACCGGGTCGCCGAACTTGACCACCTTCGCCAGCGCCGCTTCGCGCCGCCCGACCAGCTCGGCTTCCAGCTCCTCGCGCTCGGTTCCGGCCTCGACGGCCACCTCATCGCTCATCGGATCGATTGTATGGATCGAACCCGTTCGCTACTGAGGGTCGATGTCGACGCCGATCGCGACCCCGCGCAGGGAGCGGTCGGCGGCCAGGCGCTCGACCGCGGCGCCGATCGCCTCGACGGTGGCGTCGCGGTCCTCGGACTTCGTGAGCAGGCGACGGCGGTGGCGGTTGCGGACGCGGAACATCGGCGCCGGGCCGAGTAGGTCGGTGTCGCCGGGCATCGTGTCGCGGAGCAGGCCGGCGAGCTTCGAGGCGGCCTCTTCGAGGCGCGGCTCGGACTCCGCCTTGAGCACGACCCGCGCCAGGTGGGAGAAGGGCGGGTAGCGCAGCGCGCGGCGGCGCTCCAGCTCCTCGGCGAGGAAGCCTGCCGAGTCGTGGCCGGCGGCGCAGGCAATGCTCGGCGCTGCGGGGGCGAGGGTCTGGACGATCACCTTGCCCCCCGCCTCGCCGCGACCGCTGCGGCCGGCGAGCTGGGCGACCATCGCGAAGGTGCGCTCCCCGGCACGGAAGTCGGGGAAGCGCAGGGTCGCGTCGGCGTCGACGATCGCGCTCAGCGTCACCTCCGGGAAGTCGTGACCCTTGGCGACCATCTGGGTGCCGACCAGGACGCCGCTCTCGGCCTCACCGAAGCCGGCGAGGATGCGGGCGTGGGCGCCGCGGCCGGCGGCGACATCGGAGTCGAGGCGGAAGACCGGCATCGGGTCGAGCCGCTCGGCCAGCATCGCCTCGAGCTGCTCGGTCCCGACCCCGGCCCGCGAGAGGGTCGTCGAGTCGCAGTCCGGGCAGGCGCGCGGCAGCGGCTCGGCGTGGGCGCAGTGGTGGCAGACGAGCCGGCCCGCGTGGCGGTGGACGACCAGCGAGACGTCGCAGTTGGGACAGTCCCAGTGGCGCCCGCAGGAGCGGCAGGTAAGCCAGGGCGCGAAGCCGCGCCGGTTGACCATCACGATCGCCTTGGCGCCCGCCCGGCGCACCTCCTCCAGCGCCGCCCAGGTATCGGTGTGCAGCGGCCCGGAGCGCGAGTCCGCGTCGCGCATGTCGAGCAGCCCGACGGGCGGCATGCGGCGGCCGTCGACCCGACGCGGCAGCTCGACTCGCGGCAGCTCGAGCCAGGACTCGGGGCGCGGCGTCGCGGTGCCGGCGAGCAGCGCCGCGCCGCTCTGCGCGGCGCGGTGGCGGGCGACGGCGCGGGCGTCGTAGCAGGGGTCGCCCTCCTGCTTGTAGGAGGGGTCGTGCTCCTCGTCGACCACGATCAGGCCGAGGTCGCGGACCGGGGCGAAGACGGCGGAGCGGGGCCCGACGCAGACGCTCGCCTCGCCGTCGCGCAGGCGGCGCCACTCGTCGTAGCGCTGGCCCGGCGTCAGCGCCGAGTGCAGGACCGCGAAGCGATCGCCGAGCCGCGCCCGGAAGCGCGCCACCGTCTGCGGAGCGAGCCCGATCTCCGGGACGAGGACGATCGCGCCGCGGCCGCGGGCAAGCGCCGCCTCGACCGCCGCCAGGTAGACCTCGGTCTTCCCCGACCCGGTCACCCCGTGCAGGAGCACGCTGCGCGGCGCCCCGGCCTCGCCGTCGAGCGCCGCGACGATCGTCTCGACCGCACGCTGCTGCTCGGCCAGCAGCCGCGGGCGAGCCGTCGCGGCGGCGCCGACCTCCGGGTGCTCGAGCGGCGGCCGGGAGCGCCGCTTGCGAACCCCGACCCCGGGAGGCAGGACCAGCCGCAGGCCGCGGGAGGGGGTCGAGCAGTACTCGCGGGCCACCCAGAGCCCGAGCCGCACCAGCTCGGCCGGGACCCCCGCCTCGAGCGCCTCCAGGGGCTCGGCCAGCCGCTCCGGCGGCAGCTCGGAGGTCGCCGCGAGAGCGACGACGACGCCCAGCTCCCGCCGTCGCCCGAACGGCACCCGCACGACGCTGCCCACCTCGAGCCCCGCCATCTCGGCCGGCAGCCGGTAGTCGAACGGGCCGCGCAGCGAGCGGGCGGTGGTCAGCGGCTCGACCTTGGCGATCACCGGCCTACGGTATGAGCGAACGCGGACGGCGCGGCTATCCTCACGTCGTAGCGATGAGCGGTCTCAACCTCAGCCCCGGCGAGCGGGTGATATTCCGGGGACACCCCTCGTGGCGGGCGATTCTCGGCTTCTACCTGAAGGGGATCGCGATCGCCGCCCTCGCCGGGCTGCTCGCGAAGCTGTTCGGCGGCGGCGCGGGGACCGTCTTCCTGATCGTCCTGGCGGTGATCGCCCTCACCGTTCTCGCCGGCTTCGTGAAGCGGGTCGCCACCACCTACACGATCACCGACCGCCGCCTCAACATCAAGCGCGGCATCGTCTCGCGGGAGATCCAGGAGACGCGGCTGGAGCGCGTGCAGAACGTCAACTACCGCCAGTCGGTCTACCAGCGGATCATGCAGATCGGCGACGTCGACTTCGACACCGCCGCCACCGACGACTACAACTTCATCTTCAGCGGCGTCGCCGACCCGGGCGAGGTCGTGCACCGGGTCGACCAAGCCACCGGCGCAACCGCCGCGGGCGGGCACGGCCTTGGCGCGGCGCAGCCTCCGGGACGTGCCGTCGATTAGAGGTCGATCAAGCCACCGGCGCAACCGCCGCGGGCGGGCACGGCCTTGGCGCGGCGCAGCCTCCGGGACGTGCCGTCGATTAGAGGCCCATATGGGCACCGAATCGACGGCACGTCTGCGAAGCTAGGCCGCCGCGGTAGCCGAGCCGGCTGCGTTGCGCAGGGCGTCCGCCCGGTCGGTCCGCTCCCAGGTGAAGTCCTCGTCCTCGCGGCCGAAGTGGCCGTAGGCGGCCGTCTTCTGGAAGATCGGCCGGTGCAGGTCGAGGTAGCGCCGGAAGGCGCCCGGCCGCAGGTCGAACTCGGCTTCGACCAGGCGCGAGATCTCCCGGTCGGGCAGCGCGCCGGTGCCGAAGGTCTCGACCATCAGCGAGACCGGCCTGGCGACGCCGATCGCGTAGGCGACCTGCACCTCGCAGCGCTGCGCAAGCCCCGCGGCGACGACGTTCTTGGCGACGTGGCGGACCGCGTAGGCGGCCGAGCGGTCGACCTTGGAGGGGTCCTTGCCGGAGAAGGCGCCGCCGCCGTGTCGGGCCATGCCGCCGTAGGTGTCGACGATGATCTTGCGACCGGTGAGGCCGGCGTCGCCGACCGGGCCGCCGATCACGAACTTGCCGGTCGGGTTGACAAGGAAGCCCTCGCGCAGCTCGTCCTCGTCGAACATCCCGGCGGCTTCGGCCGAGAGCACCGGCATCACGACGTGCTGCCAGAGGTCGGGCTTGATCGTCCGCTCCGAATCGACCTCCGCCGCGTGCTGGGTGGAGATCAGCAGCTTCTCGACCCGCACCGGGCGGCCCTCGGCGTAGCGGACGGTGACCTGGGTCTTGCCGTCCGGCCCGAGGTAGCCCAGGGTGCCGTCCTTGCGCACCGCGGCAAGCCGCTCGGCCAGCCGGTGGGCGAGCTGGACCGGCATCGGCATCAGCGCCTCGGTCTCGTCGGTGGCGTAGCCGAACATCATCCCCTGGTCGCCGGCCCCTGCCTGCAGCAGCTCGTCGCCGCTCGAGCCGGTCCGCGTCTCGTAGGCGGCGTCGACCCCCTGGGCGATGTCCGGCGACTGCTTGTCGAGCGAGACGAGCACGGAGATGTGGTCGCAGTGGTAGCCGTAGTCGCCGTGGTCGTAGCCGATCTCGCGGATCGTGTCGCGGACCAGCTCGGGCACGTCGAGGTGGACGTCGGTCGAGATCTCCCCGGAGACGACCGCCATCCCGGTGTTGACCAGGGTCTCGCAGGCGACGCGCCCCCCGGGGTCGCCGGCCATCACGGCGTCGAGGACCGCGTCGGAGATCTGGTCGCAGACCTTGTCCGGGTGACCCTCGGTTACGGACTCGGAAGTGAAGAGGTACTCGCCCTCGGCGAGCGGTTCATTAGTTGACATGGCGGGAAGCGTACCGGGGAGTGCGTGGCCAAGCAGATCGGTGGACGCAGGGAGCGTGGCGTGCTCTGCACGCGAGCGACCGAGGACGCCGATATGCGCCGTGCCACGCGCTCACCGGCGGCCGGTGTGCGGGATGAAATCGATGATCAGCGGAACGCCCTCCAGGCCGTAGGCCTCACGCATCCGGTTCTCCAGGTGGTAGGCCCAGTCGCGGACGAGCAGGCGGCGGTCGTTGACCTGGATCGCGATCCGCGGCGGCCGCTCCCCCACCTGCGCGGCGTAGTAGAGGCGGAGGCGGCGGCCGCGCCGGGCCGGCGGCGGCGTCCTCGCCACCGCCTCGGCGACGAAGCGGTTCAGCTCCGGGGTGGGGATCCGCCCCGCGGCGCGGTCGGCCAGCTCCAGCGCCCTCGGCAGCAGGCTGGCGACGTTGCGACCGCCCGTCGCCGAGCAGGTGATCACCGCCGGTCGCAGCCGCAGCTTGCGCTCGACCCGGGCGCGGGCGTCGTCGACGTCGGTCGCCGTGGCGTCCCACTTGTTGAGGGCAAGCAGCACCGCGCAGCCGGCCCGCATCGCCAGCCCGCCGATCCGCAGGTCCTCGGCGGTGATTCCCTCCGACGCGTCGCAGACGACGATCGCCACGTCGGCCCGCTCGACCGCCAGCTCGGAGCGCAGCTGGGCATAGTAGTCGACCGTGCCGGCGACCTTGGAGCGGCGCCGCAGGCCGGCCGTGTCGACCAGGACGACGGGGCGCCCCTCGACCTCCAGCTCGGTGTCTATCGCGTCGCGAGTCGTGCCGGCCCGCTCGGAGACGATCACCCGCTCGGCGCCGACGAAGGCGTTGACCAGCGAGGACTTGCCGACGTTGGGGCGGCCGACCACGGCGACGCGGACGGGCTGCTCGCCCGGCGGGGGCGACGGCCGCTCGCCGAGCAGCTCGACCACGCGGTCGAGCAGGTCGCCGCTGCCGAGCCCGTGGGTGGCGGAGACGGCCAGCGGCTCGCCGAGGCCGAGCTTGTGGAACTCGGCGGTCAGGTGCTCGTCCTCGGGCCGGTCGACCTTGTTGACGGCGACCAGCACCGGCGCCTCGCCGCCACGCAGCGTCCGGGCCAGCTCCGCGTCGCCGGCCCGGACGCCGGCGCGGCCGTCGACGATGAGCAGCGTCAGGTCGGCCTCGGCGATCGCGATCCGGGCCTGGCGCTGCACGTCGGCCGCCAGCTCGCTCTCGTCACCGACGTCGATGCCACCCGTGTCGAGCAGCTCGAAAGCGCGGCCGTTCCACTCGCAGCGCACCCGCTTGCGGTCGCGGGTGACGCCCGGCTCGGCGTGGGTGACCGCCTCGCGGCCGCCCGCCAGGCGGTTGACCAGGGTGCTCTTGCCGACGTTGGGGAAGCCGACGACGGCGACGGTGGGCAGGCGACTCACGCGGAATCGTCTCCCTGTGACGAGTTGTTCTCGCATACCGACAACAACTCGTCACAACCCCTTCTTGCGGGCGAGGAAGACGACGCGGGCGACGACTTCGTCGAGCGCCAGCCCGGTAGTGTCGATCTCGACCGCGTCGGGGGCGGCGCGCAGGGCGCCGTGCTCGCGGCCCTCGTCGCGCTCGTCGCGCTTCATCTGCGCGGCCAGCACCGCAGCCTCGTCCTCGCCGCTCTGCGCGGCGCGGCGGCGGGCGCGCTCCTCGGCGCTCGCCGTGAGGAAGACCTTGAGCGGCGCCTCGGGGCTGACCACGGTGCCGATGTCGCGGCCCTCGGCGAGGTAGCGCCCGGCGGCGATCATCGTCCGCTGGCGAACCACCATCGCCGCGCGGACCGGCGGGTGAACGGAGACCCGCGAGGCGGCCTCGGTGACGCGCGGCTCGCGGATCTCGGCGCTGACCTCGCGCCCGTCCAGCTCGACCCGGTCCTCCCGCAGGTCGATCTCCAGCCCGTCCGCCAACCGGCCCAGGGCCGCGCCATCGCCGAGGTCCGCTCCACGTTCCAGCGCCGCCAGCGCCACGCACCTGTACATCGCCCCCGAGTCGAGGTAGGTGAAGCCGAGCGCCCGCGCGACCGCGCGCGCCACGGAGGACTTGCCGGCCCCGGCGGGCCCGTCGATCGCGATGACCATTCCCGCACAGTCTCGCGCTTCGCGGCGACGCTTAGGATGGACCGATCCCCAGCGGGATAGGTCCTCAGCCGCGCGGGCGGGCAGCCAGGAAGCGCTCCAGCCGCGCGTTGTAGGGGGCGCCGGTCGCGGGAACGTTGTGTCCCTTGCCCTCGATCACCGCGCGCTCGGCCCCGAGCGCCGCGGCGACGGCGTCGCAGACGGCCTCGAACACGGTCGAATGGCCGCCGGAGACCACCAGGGCGGGGATGCCCGCCTCGGCCAGCCGGGCCAGCGGCACCTCCGCCTCCCACGGCGGCCGCTCCTGCATCGCGTGCTCGGCCCCCAGCCGCAGCGACTCGGGCAGCTCCTCCGGCGTCTCGCGGACCGAGCCCGCCCCGGTCCGGAACATCTGCAGGAACGCCTCCGGGGTGAACGAGCCTTGGGTCGCGTAGAGAGCCTCGCCCTGGGCGATCATCTCCTCCGCCTCGGGGGAGGCGGCGAGCCGCAGCGCGCCGGGCTCGGACACGGTCAGCGAGAGCACCGCCTCGGGCCGCTGCGCGGCGGCGAGCAGGGCGATCACCGCCCCATAGGAGTGGCCCACCAAATGCGCCCCCTCGCCGAGCAGCGCGGCGAACAGCGGCGCCTCGACCTCGAAGTCGCCGTGCTCGAGCGGCGGGCTGGCGCCAAAGCCGGGCCGGTTGGGCAGCACCAGCGTCCAGCGCTCGGCCAGCGGCCGCTGGCGGCGCCAGGCCAGCTCGGGGCCGACGACGCTGCCATGCACGAAGACGACCGGGGGGCCGGACCCGACCCTGGTCACGTCGAGCCGAGCGGCGCTCACGGGGTCATCCCCGGCTCTCGCCCGACAGCGAGGCGAGGTCGGCCTCGAAGCCCGGGTAGCTGACCGCGGCGGCCTCCATCCCATTCACCTCGACGCCTTCCCGCGAGGCGAGCCCGGCGATTGCGCCGAGCATCGCGATCCGGTGGTCGGCGTGGGAGTCGACCGCGCCGCCGCGCAGGCCGCCGGTCCCCTCGATCCGCATCCCGTCCTCGCGCGTCTTCACCGTGGCGCCGAGCGCGCTCAGCGCCACGGCGACGGCGGCGATCCGGTCGCTCTCCTTGTGGCGCAGCTCGGCCGCATCGCGGATCGTCGTCTCGCCCTCCGCAAAGCAGGCGGCCAGCGCGACCAGCGGCAGCTCGTCGATCGCCAGCGGCACCTCGGCGCCGCCCACCTCGGTCCCCTTCAACTCCGATGCGTGGGAGACGATCGTGCCGATCGGCTCGCCGCCCTCTTCCCCTCCGGGCGAGACGTCGATCCGAGCGCCCATCCGCTCGAGGATCGCCAGCAGGCCGGTGCGGGTCGGGTTGAGGCCCACCCCCGACAGGGTGACTTCGCTCTCCGGCGCGAGCAGCCCGGAGACGATGAAGAAGGCGGCCGAGGAGAAGTCGGCGGGGACGACGAAGCGCTCGGGCGTCAGCCGCTCCGCCGGGCGGACGACGATCGCGTTGCCCTGGCGCTCGATCTCGGCGCCCGCCGACCGCAGCATCCGCTCGCTGTGGTCGCGGGTCGGCAGCGGCTCGAGGACCCGCGTCTCGCCCTCGGCCAGCAGGCCGGCGAACAGCAGGCAGGACTTGACCTGGGCGCTGGCGACCGGCAGCTCGTAGGAGATCCCGCGCAGCGGCGCCGCCTCGATCCGCAGCGGCGGCAGACGCTCCTCGCGGCAGCTCAGCTCCGCCCCCATCAGCCGCAGTGGCGCGACGACCCGGTCGACCGGGCGGCGCCGGATCGACTCGTCGCCGTCCAGCGTCCACGATCCCGCCTCCTGCCCGGCCAGCCAGCCCGGCAGCAGGCGCAGCAGGGTGCCGGCGTTGCCGACGTCGACCTCGGCGGCCCGGGCGCCGCGCAATCCAACCCCGCCGATGTACAGCCTCCACTGCCCCTTCTCGGCCCTGCCGAGAACGCGCGCGCCAAGCCCCTCGACCGCGGCCAGGGTCGAGCGGGTGTCGGCGGCGTCGAGGTAGCCCTCGATCGCCGTCTCCCCCTCGCCCATCGCGGCGATCAGCGCCGCCCGGTGGGATATCGACTTGTCGGACGGCGGGCGGAAGCTGCCGCGCAGCGGGCCGGAGGGCTCGAAGCGCCTGCCCATCCCGCCTACCCCCCGTCGCCGAGAACGCTCGCCGTGTGACCGAGCTCGCGGACCAGCTCCGCGGCCCGCTCCGCCTGCTCGCCGCCGGCCACCCAGAGGGTGATCGCGCCCGACCTCATGTCGGCCGCCGGGTGCAGCGCCATGTCCTCGATGTTGACCCCCGCCTCGCCCAGGGCGAGGGCGAGCTCGGCGACCGTGCCGGGCCGGTTGGAGACGACGACCCGCAGCTCGCGCAGCGGCCCGGCGGCCAGCTCGGGCTCGAGCAGGCGGCGGCGGTCGGCCCCGGCCGCGGCGTGCCAGGCGGCGACGGCGCCGGGCTCGCCGGAGCAAATCACCTCCCTCGCCTCGCCCAGCCGGGCGATGGCGTCGTCGATCGCGGCGACGACCGCCTCGCCGTTGGCGGTGAAGATGTCCCCCCAGATCGCCGGGTTGGAGCCCCCGACCCTGGTCGCGTCGCGGAAGCTCGGCCCGACCTCCGGCATCCGCTCGGAGTCTTCGGTCAGCACGGCCGCCGCCTGGCCTGCGAGCAGGTTGGCGAGCACGTGCGGCAGATGGCTGACCGTCGCCATCACCCGGTCGTGCGTCGCGGCGTCGATCGCCTGTGGCCGCGCCCCGAGGTCGGTGATTGTCCGCTGCAGGCGGTCGTAGAGGATGCCGCCGGAGCGCTCGGTCGGAATCAGGTACCAGCGGGCGCCCTCGAACAGGTCGGCGCGGGCGTTCTCCACCCCGACCGTCTCCGCCCCGGCCAGCGGGTGGCCGCCGATGAAGCGCTCGTCGTCACCCAGCTCGGCGACGATTCGCCGCTTGGTCGAGCCGGCGTCGCTGACCACAGTGTCGGGGCCGCTCGCCTCGAGCGCCGCCCGCGCCAGCTCGGGAAGGGCCGAGACCGGCCCCGCGCAGAAGACGACGTCGGCGCCGGCGCACGCCTCCCCGACCGAGGCGGCCGACCGGTCGATCGCCCCGAGCTCTTCGGCCCGCTCCAGGGTCGAGCGGTTCGGCCCCCAGCCAACCACCTCGCCCTCCAGCCGCCGCCGCGCAGCGAGCCCGATCGAGCCCCCGATCAGGCCCACCCCGAGGACGGCGACCTTCATGACAAAGCTTCCCGCTTCGTTCGCTGCGCGAAGAACCAGATATGCACGCTTGCTCGCTCCGCGCTCATAGGCCGCGCCGTGTCCGCACGGCGGCGGCCAGCCGCTCCAGCACCAGCGCCGTCTCCTCCCAGTCGATGCAGGGGTCGGTGATCGACTGGCCGTAGACGAGCGAGTCGGCGTCGCCGAGGTCCTGGCGGCCCTCGACCAGGAAGGACTCCAGCATCAGGCCGACGATCGTCCCGTTGCCGGCGGCCACCTGCTCGCCGATCCGACTCGCCGCGGCGATCTGCTTGGCGGGGACCTTTTCGCTGTTGTCGTGGGAGGCGTCGATCACCAGTCGCTCGGCGAGGCCGGCGGCGCGCAGCTTCTCGAGCGCGGCCGTGACGCCCTCGGGGCCGCAGTTGGGCGCGCCCCGGCCGCCGCGCAGGATGACGTGGCCGTCGGGGTTGCCGGCGGTGTGAAGGATCGCCGGCCGGCCGGCGTCGTCGATTCCGGCGAAGGCGTGCGGGGCCGCCGCGGCGCGGACCGCGTCGACCGCGACCTGGACGTTGCCGTCGGTGCGGTTCTTGAAGCCGATCGGCATCGAGAGGCCCGAGCCGAGCTGGCGGTGGATCTGGCTCTCGGTAGTGCGGGCGCCGATCGCCCCCCAGGCGACCGTGTCGGAGATGTACTGCGGGGTGATCGGGTCGAGGAACTCGCAGCCGACCTGCAGGCCGAGGTCGAGCACCTGGAGCAGCAGGGTGCGCGCCATCCGCAGACCGGCGTTGACGTCGCAGGAGCCGTCCAGGTAGGGGTCGTTGATCAGCCCCTTCCAGCCGGTCGTCGTCCGCGGCTTCTCGAAGTAGACGCGCATCGCGACCAGCAGGTCGTCGCGCAGCTCGGTCGCCGCCTCGGCCAGCCGCCCGGCGTAGTCGAGCGCCGCGTCGGCGTCGTGCACGCTGCACGGCCCGACCACGACCAGCAGCCGGTCGTCGCTGCGGTCGATGATCTCTCCCGCCTGCTCGCGGCCGCGCACCACCGCCGCCTCGCGCTCCTCGCCGAGCGGCAGGTCGCCGAGCAGCGCCACCGGCGGGACCAGCTCCACCACCCGCTCGATCCGCTGTTCGCGGACCCTGTCTCTCGTCTCACCCTGCATTTCCACGATCATCTTGCCGCCGCCTTTCTCCACTTTCGAGACTCTACTTTCCAAGCGGGCCTTGCCATGCGAGCGCGGGCATCGCGAAGCGCGCGAACCAATCGGACCGGCGCCCGGCCAACGCTCTATGGAAGCGGCACGACACCGCCAGGCCGGACGCCTAGCTAAATCGCCAGTAATAGGAGAGGCGAGCAGGGACGACCGCGGCGCCGGCGGCGCGAGCTTCGCAAGCGGTGTCGTCTGTTCGCTTCTTCACTACGTGACTTTGTAGCAGGTGAGGCGCGGTCAGTCGAGGTATGGCTCGATCCATTCGCGGAATGGCTCGATGAAGTCGTCGGCGGTGCTGCTAACTACGCGGGCTGCGCGATGGACGTCACCCGCCGGCATCCCCAGGTATTGGTGCTCAAGCTGTGAGCGAGCCCTCTGTCCTTTCTCGAGCCGTCGGCAAACGTCGCCATCGATGACGCCGGCATCGCGAAGGGCGTCGAAGCAAGGCTTTGCCTTCGAGTCGTCGTCGCCGCGGGGCCCAGTCGGAAGTTCCGCCAGCCGAGCAGCGTTCACCGCCAGGTCGGTGAGGAAGTTTTGGACCCGTCCGACGGCCCTCTCGACGCTCTGCACGCGGTTGTAGCGACTGAGATCGTCGGCTGAGTCGTAGGCCTCTTTGAATCGGGCCAGATCGAAATCGTCCCCGAATTCGCTCATCGCCATCTCCAGCGCGGCACGTTGGCGTGGGAAATCCTCCAGGTGGCCCACGATACGGCGCGCAAACCGCTGCCGCTCTGCTTGACGCGGGCCGCCCCTGCTCATCGTCGTTCGGCCAGTAAGCGGTCGATGCCCGCAAGCGCGTTTCGCTTGCGCTTGGCATCGCGTTCCCTGCCCCTTCGTCGCAAGCTTGGCAAGCGCTCCGTTAGCGCAGGCCACGCACCCCTGCGGTCGACGAGCACCCGCCCCTCCGAAAGGGCAATGGCGAGAAAGGTCGGGTCCTCTTCTGCGTCCTCGAGCCGGATGACGTCCACCGATCTTCCCACCGCGCCTTCCAGATCAATCGCGAGATCTAACACTCGATCGAAGCTCGAATCCCGCAGATCGGCGATCACGTCAACGTCGCTGCCCTCCGTGTCGTCGCCCCTCGCCGCCGAGCCGAAGAGCAGCGCGAAGCGAACGTTGTGTTCGGTGCGAAGGACTGCGCGCAACTTCGCGATCAGCGGCCAGCGCCGCCGGATGTAGAGCCTCTCCGACAGCGGCAGCTCGAGAACGCGCGGCGAGGGCCGGCTTGCTTTGAGAGCACCGTCATTCACCGCTCGCCTCAGCGTGCGCTCGTTGACCCCCACTTCGCCGGCAAGGTTGTTCAGAGCAGTTATATGTCCATTGTAGTAGGTTTATATGTCCGTTATTTCTAGATATGCGTCCAATCGATCGAAGGAACACGCAGCCAAACGGTGTCCATGGCGCATCCGGGCTTGGCTCAGCCGTCAGTTGGAGCCGAGCAGCTCGCCGATCGCGGCGAGGAAGCGGTCGTCCTCGGCCGGGGTGCCGTAGCTGACCCGGATGTGGCCGGACTCGCCGAGCGGGGTGCCGGCGCGGACCGCGATCGAGCGCTCGGCGAGGCCAGCCACCACCTCGTGCTCGTCGGCGTCGCCGAGGTCGATCCACGAGAAGTTGGTCTGCGTCTCGGTGGTGGCGAGGCCGAGCTCGCGCAGTCTCTCCTCGACCCGGGTCCGCTCGGCGATCGTCTGCTCGACGCGTCGCACGACGTCGTCCTCGTGCAGGACGGCCTCGGCGGCCGCCGCCTGGGCGATGGCGTTGACGCTGAACGGCTGGCGCACCGCGTCGACCGCGGCGCGGAACTTCGCCGAGCCGATCGCGAAGCCGATCCGCAGCCCGGCCAGGCCGTGGGACTTGCTGAAGGTGCGCAGCAGGACCAGGTTGGGGAACTCGGCGAGCAGGTCGACCGTCGTGTCGGGGTCGTCGTCGGTCTGGAACTCGACGTAGGCCTCGTCGAGGGCGATCGTCACGTGGCCCGGGATCCGCTCGCAGAAGGCCGCCACCTCGGAGGCCGGCAGGTGCGTCGCGGTCGGGTTGTTGGGGTTGCAGACGATCGCCAGCTGGGTCGCCGCGGTCACCTCGGTCGCCATCGCGTCGAGGTCGTGGGCCTCGCCCTCGGCAAGGGGCACGCGGATCTCCCGCGCCCCGGTCAGCGCCGCCAGGTGCGGGTACATCGAGAAGGAGGGCCAGGCGTAGAGAATCTCGGCGCCCGGCTCGCAGAGCGCCTCGGCGGCGGCGAGCAGGATCTCGCAGGAGCCGTTGCCGACGGCGATCCGGCCGGGCTCGGTCTCGTAGCGCTCGGCGAGGCGGCGCCGCAGCAGGGTGGCATCGGGGTCCGGGTAGCGGTTCATCGCCCCCGCGGTGGCCTGGATCGCCTCGACCACCTTCGGGTGCGGCGGGAAGCAGGACTCGTTCGAAGCGAGCTGGGCGATCTCGCCGGCGGCGATCTCCTCCGGCGCCTGCCCGGTCGGCACCCCGGCCTGGTACCCCGGGATGCGGGCGAGCTTGTCCGCGAAGCTGACGGTCATCCACCCATTGTGGCCGACGCCGGCCCTACTGGGCGGCGTGGAGGTCCGAGCGCAGCTCCTGGGTCACGCCGAGGTAGGCGTGCGCCGGGACGTGACCGACCGGCGCGTAGTAGTGGACCATCGCCCGGATCACCCGCGGCATCGCGCCCGGGACGGGGATCTCGCGGCTGCAGAGCAACGGCACCGCGTCGAGCCCGAGCCCGCGGGCGGCGACCGCGGGGAATTCGGCGTCGAGGTCGTCGGTTGTCGTGAACAGACAGCTGACCAGGGCCTCCGGGTTCAGCTCGTTGCGGTCGAGCAGCTCCCGCATCAGCTCGGTTGTCGCCGCGGCGATCGACTCGGCGTCGTTGGCCTCCGCCTGGACGGCGCCGCGCACCGCGAAGAGCCGCTGCTGATCGGAGTCCGCGCTCACGGTCCCGCATCTTCCCAAAGCTTCGCGACTTCGTCCGCGGTGAGGCGGCGCGCCCCGCCCTCGGGCAGGTCGCCCAGCTCGACCGGGCCGAAGCTGACGCGGCGCAGCGCCGCCACCTCGTTGCCGACCGCCTCCGTCATGCGACGCACCTGGCGGTTGCGGCCCTCGCGCAGGACGATCTCGATCTGGCACTCGCCGAGCCGGCGGACCTCGGCCGGCGCGGTCGGGCCGTCGTCCAGGTCGACACCGGTGGCAAGTCGACGCAAGTCAGCCTCGGAGGGCGGACGCCGCAGCTCGATCCGGTAGGTCTTGGGGACTTCGTAGCGGGGATGGGTGAGCCGGTTGGCGAGCTCCCCGTCGTTGGTCAGCAACAGCAACCCGGTCGAGTCGGCGTCGAGCCGGCCGACCGGGTACAGGCGGACGGCCGAGTCGACCAGCCCGACCACCGCCGGCCTGCTGCCCGGCTCGCGGGCGGTAGAGACCACCCCGGCCGGCTTGTTGACCGCCCACACCTCCCGCGGCTCCGTGCCCACCAAGCTCCCATCGACCCGCACCTCGTCGCCCTCCCCCACGTCCCGCGCCGGATCTCTTTCAACCTCGCCGCCGACCGTGACCCGACCGGCGCCGACGATCTTCTCTGCCATCCGCCGGGAGGCCACCCCACCGTGGGCCAGGAATTTCGCCAGTCGCACTAGGAGCCCATCCCGGTGGGGGTGGAACGTCTTGTACTTTTTCTGCGGCAAGGCTGACGGACAGCCACCGACTGCCTTCGGAAAAAGTTAAGTGAAGCCCCTACCGGGATGGGCTCTCAGCCTCGATATCGGGGGCGGAAGCACCGGGGTAAGGCTCCCCGTTCACTCAGCGCGCTGTTCGCCGGCCTTCAAGAGGCGCTCGCGCAACTCCCGCTCGTCCTCGGGGGTCGGGTCGAACTTCGAGGGGTCGGGCAGCTGGTCGAGGCCCGGGAGGCCGAAGAGCCGCTCGAACAGCTCCGACGTCTTGAACAGCGCGGCGCCGAACTGCGAGCGGCCCGACTCCTCGATCAGACCGCGCTCGGACAGGGTCTGCACCGCAGACTCCGAGGAGACGCCGCGGATCCGCGCCACCTCGGGCCGCGAGACGGGCTGCAGGTAGGCGACGATCGCCAGCGTCTCGGCCTGCGCCTGGGTGAGCGGCGGGGTGCGCGGCTTGGCCAGCAGTCGGCGCGCCGCCGCCTCGCTGTCCGGGTCGCTGGCCAGCGAGAAGCCGCCCCCCACCTCGCGCAGCACGACGCCGCGGCGGCCCTTGCCGAGGTCCTCGCGCAGCACGTCGAGGGCCTCGGCGACCTGGCCCTCGGTCGCCTCGGCGGCCTCGGCCAGGTCGGCCACCGAGACCGGCTGCGGCGAGAGGAAGAGCAGGGCCTCGATCGTGCGGGACAGGTCGCTCACGCCCCCTGCGCCCCCCGCCTGCGGATCTCGATCGGACCGAGCGGCCGGGCCTGCCTCCAGGTCAGCTCTCCCTTGCGGTACAGCTCGAGCAGGGCGAACAGGGTCACCGCCTGGGTGAGCCGGTCCTCGCCCCCGAACTGCTCGTCGAAGTCGATGCTGGCATGGCCGGAGAGGGCGTCGCGCAGGGCGCGCAGCCGCCGCTCGAGCGAGACGGTCGGGCGGATGTGGCCGACGTCGACCTGCGGCGGCGGCTCCAGCAGCTCGCCGAGCGCGGCGGCGAGCCGCTCGGGGTCGTAGACCGCGGTCGCCGCCTCGACGGCGACGCGGCGCAGGGCGGACGGCAGCGGCGCCGAGCGGTACAGGTAGCCGCGCGCCGCCTCGAAGCGCTCGCTCAGCATCGCCGCGGCGTCGCGGAAGCGGCGGTACTCGAGCAGCCGCGCCAGCAGCTCCTCGACCGCCTCCTCGGGGGCCAGCTCCTCGATCCCCTCCTCGGCGCCGGGCAGCAGCAGCCGCGACTTCAGCTCCAGCAGCGCCGCGATCAGCACCAGGAACTCGGTCGCCACCTCCAGCTCCAGCTCTCCCTCGCGCTCCAGGTGCGCGACGTAGGCGACCACGACCTCGCCCAGCTCGACCTCCAGCAGGTCGACCTCCTCGCGCAGCAGGACCGCGATCAGCAGGTCGAACGGCCCGGCGAAGACGTCGAGCTCGAGGTCGAGGTCGGCGACGGCCATCGTCTAAGACTAGGTCGACGGGCCGATGCCCATGCGCTCGCGCACCTCGGTCAGGGTGCGCGAGGCGATTACGCGGGCCTTTTCGGCGCCGGCGGCGAGCGTCTCCTCCAGCGCCGCCTGGTCGGGGCGCAGCTCCGCGTAGCGCTCGCGGACCGGCGCCAGCAGCTCGACCACGCCCTCGGCCGTCGCCTTCTTCAGGTCCCCGTAGCCGGACCCTTCGAACTCCGCCTCAACCTCGCCCGGAAAGTCGCCACGAGCGACGGCGAGGATTTCGATCAGGTTGCTCACCCCGGGCTTGTCCTCCGAGCGGACGATCTCCCGGCCCGAGTCGGTGACCGCGCTGTCCAGCTTCTTGCGGATCGCCTCCGGCTCATCGAGCACGTAGACCGTCCCTGCCTCGGTCGCGCCGGTGGTCGACATCTTCTTCTCCGGCTGCTGCAGGTCCATGATCCGCGCCCCGACCTCCGGGATGCGGTGCTCGGGCACGACCAGGGTCTCGCCGAAGCGCTCGTTGAAGCGGCGGGCGATCTCGCGCATCAGCTCGACGTGCTGGCGCTGGTCCTCGCCGACCGGCACCTCGGTCGCCCGGTAGGCGAGCACGTCGGCGGCCATCAGCACCGGGTAGAAGAAGAGCGCCGCCGAGACAAGCTCGCGCTGGCGCGCCGACTTGTCCTTGAACTGGTGCATGCGGTTGAGGTCGCCGTGCGCGGTGACCGCCGACAGCAGCCAGGTCAGCTCGGCGTGCTCGAGCACGTCGGACTGGCGGAGGAGGATGCAGCGGTCGGGGTCGAGCCCGGCGGCGAGCAGGATCGCGGTCGTGTCGTAGAGCCGCTCGCGCAGCTCGGCCGGGTCGTAGGCGACCGAGAGCGCGTGCAGGTCGACGATGCAGAAGACCGCCGGACTGCCGCGCTCCTGCCCCTCGACGTACTGGCGGATCGCGCCGATGTAGTTGCCGAGGTGCTTGCGGCCGGTCGGCTGGATACCCGAGAAGATCACGGGGGCGGTCATGGGCGGAGACTATTCGGTCACACCGTGTCCGCCAGAGGGCGCCAGTTCGGGGCAACCAACCTCTCTCTCAAGCAGCTTCGGGTGCGGGCGTTACGTCCGGCTGGGAGTCGCACTCGGCGCTGTGGCCGCACTCGCCCGCCGGGGCCGCGCCGCCGGCGGGCACAGCCTCGATTTGCCGCTTCGGGTTGACGATGCCGAAGCCGGCGACGACGCCGCCGGCGACCATCAGCAGGCCGGCGATCCCGATCCCGAGGTGGAAGGCGGCGGTCGAGGCGTCGGGGGCGCTCGCGGTCAGCGGCCCGCCGCCAACGCCGCCCGCGACGCTGTTGAACTTCGCCGAGATCACCGCGCCCAGCACGGCGATCGCCAGCAGGCCGGCGATCCGCGCGATGCCGTTGTTGGCGCCCGAGGCGGTGCCGACACGGCGCCCGTCGACCGAGTCGAGCACGGTTGCGGTGAGCGGCGCGACGGTGGCCGAGAGGCCGAGGCTGAAGACGAGGACGCCGGGCAGGACTTCGGGAAGGTAGGCGGCGCCCTGGTCGACCCGCAGCAGCAGTAGCAGCCCGATGCCGGCGACGATCGGTCCGGCGGTCATCGGCAGGCGCGGGCCGGTGCCAGAGGCGAGCTTGCCGAAGCGGGGCGAGAGCAGGAAGAGCACGACCGAGATCGGGGTCGTCGCCAGCCCGGCCTCGACCGGCGAGTAGCCACCGACCTGCTGGAGAAAGATCGTGATGAAGAAGAGGGCGGCGATCAGACCGGCGTAGGCGGCGAAGGTGGTCAGGTTGGCGACCCAGAAGTTGCGGATCCGGAACAGCGCCAGGTCGAGCATCGGGTGGCGGGTCCGAGCCTCGCGCAGGACGAAGAGCGCCAGGCAGGCGACCCCGGCGAGCAGCGGCAGCAGGACGAGCGGATCGCCCCAGCCGCGGCTCGGCTGTTCGATCAGCGCGAAGACCGGACCCCCCAGGCCCAAACCGGAGAGCAGGATGCCGGGGACGTCGGCGCCGTGGAAGGCCTCGGGATCGCGGCTCTCCGCCACGGCGCGCAGGGTCAGCGCCACGGTGAAGGCGATCAGGGGCACGTTGATCCAGAAAATCGCCCGCCAGGAGAGCGCCTCGACCAGCGCCCCTCCACCCGCCGGGCCGATCACCACCGCGATCCCGGTCCAGGCGGTCCAGGTCCCCACCGCCTGGCCGCGCGCGGCGCCCTCGAAGCTCGCCGCGACCAGCGCCAGCGAGCCCGGCACCAGCAGCGCCCCGGCGACCCCCTGCAGGGCGCGGGCGCCGATCAGGAACTCGGTCGAGGGGGCGAGCGCGCAGAGCACCGAGGTCACGCCGAATCCGAGCAGGCCGAGAACGAAGAGCCGCCGCCGCCCGAACTGGTCGCCGAACGAGCCGCCGACCAGGAGCAGCGACACCAGGGTCAGCATGTAGGCCTCGACCACCCACTGCTGCCCGGCCAGGCCTGCATCGAGGTCCTCGGCGACCGCCGGCAATCCGACGTTGACCACGGTCGAGTCGAGGAAGACGACGGTCGAGCCGAGGATCGCCGCGATCAGCGTCAGTCGCTGTTGGCGAGACACGCAGTCAGTGTAGGTCCGGTTCGCGGAGCTGCTGCGCCGGGGTGAAGAAGTTGCGGTAGGCGAGCGCGGTGGCGACCAGGGCGGCGATCGCGACGCTGCCGAGCAGCGCATAGAGCAGGATCAGCTGGAGGCGGACCGCGTCGGTCGGCTCGGCCCCGGCCAGGAGCATGCCGACCATCGTGCCGGGGAAGAAGATCAGCCCGGTCGTCTTGGTCGAGTCGATCAGGGTGATCGTCCCGGAGCGCAGGGCACGGCGTACGTAGGGCGCCGCCGCCTCGCGCGCGGTCGTGCCGAGCGCCAGGGTCGCCTCGATCGCGGCGCGCGAGTCGCTCACCTCGTCGCCGAGCCGGTTCAGCGCCACCGCCGAGGCGGTCATCGCGTTGCCGATCACCATGCCGCCGACCGGCACCAGGTAGCGCGGCGTCGCTTCGAAGATGCCGAGCGCGACGACCAGGCCGAGCGTCGTCGCCCCGGCGGCGGCAAGCGCGATCAGCAACGGCCAGAAGGCGCCCGGCACCAGCTTGGCGCGGCTGCGCGCGGTGAAGGCCCCGAACAGGACCATCACCGAGAGCAGCGCCAGGACCAGCCAGATCGTGTCGGCTTCGAAGATCAGCGTGATCGCGTAGCCGATCGCGGTCAGCTGCACGAAGGAGCGGACCGTGGCGATCGCGATGTCGCGCTCCAGGTCGGTGCGGCGCCAGAAGGAGATCGCGGCGGCGAGGGCAACCAGGGCGAGGGCGGCGGCGACCTGGCCGAGCGAGACGTCGATCGAGGTGGTCGTCACAAATCCTCCCGCTCCGCTCCCGGCGCAAAGAACCAGAGATGCACGCTTGGTCGCTCCGCGCTCACGGTGCGAGCGCCTCCTCGAGCGCGCCGGCGGCCGCCACGCGCCCCTCCTCCAGTCGCAGCGCCCAGTCGGCCAGGCGCCGCGCCTGCTCGGGGTCGTGGCTGACCAGGACCAGCGAGATGTCAAGCTCGCGCCGCAGCTCGGCCAGGGTCGCCTCGACCGCGTCGCGGGCCGCGTGGTCGAGGGCCGAGGTGGGCTCGTCGAGCAGCAGCACAGCTGGCTGCTGGGCGAGCGCCCGTGCCAGCATCGCCCGCTGCTGCTCGCCGACCGAGAGCTTGGCGACGTCGCGCTCGGCAAAGCTGGCGTCGAGCCCGGCGAGCCGCAGGCAGCGTTGGGCGTCGAGCTCCTGGCCTGCCAGCTCGGCGGCGAAGCGCAGGTTCGACCCGACGGTTCCCCCCAGCAGCGAGGGAAGCTGCGGCACCAGCGAGACCTCACGCCGCAGCTTCAGCGGGTCGTAGTCGGCGAGCGGCCGGCCGCGGTAGGCGATCGTGCCGGCTTCGGGATCGGCGAGCCGGTTGAGCAGCCGCAGCAGGGTCGACTTGCCGCTGCCCGAGGGGCCGACGATCGCCGCCGCCCCGGCCGGGATCGCGGCGCTGACGGAGTCGAGGACGCGACGCTCGCCGCGGCGCAGGCTGACCTCCCGAAGCTCGAACAGCATCGGCGCATGATCCCGCACGCTTCGCAAGAAGCCTGCCGCGCCGCAGAGCGACCGCACGGGCGGCGGGGCGGCTGCGAGAATCCGTCCAGGTGATTCCCTGATGGCGAGAGCGATCTGGAGCGGCTCGGTCAGCTTCGGGCTGCTCAACGTGCCCGTCAAGCTCTACAGCGCGGTGGCCCGCCGCGGCATCTCGCTGCGCGAGATCCGCGCCTCCGACGGCGCCCGCATCCGCCATCGCCGCGTCGCCGAGGGGACCGACGAGGAGGTCCCCTACGAGGAGATCGTCAAGGCCTTCGAGATCGGCCCGGACCGCTACGTGCCGCTGAGCAAGGACGAGATGGCGGCGCTGGCGCCGCAGCGGACGCGGGCGATCGAGGTGCAGGACTTCGTCGACCTCGACCAGATCGACCCGATCTACTTCGACAGCCCCTACTACCTGGGCCCGGCGCAGGGCGCCGAGAAGGCGTACTCGCTGCTGGTCCGGGCGATGCAGGAGTCCGGCAAGGTGGCGATCGCCCGCTTCGTCTTCCGCAACAAGGAGCACCTGGCGGCGCTGCGCCCCAGCGACGGGGTGCTGACCCTGACCACGATGCGGTTCGCCGACGAGGTGGTGCCGCCGGCCGACCTGGAGGACGTGCTGCCGTCCGGCAAGCCGAAGGTCGCCAAGCGGGAGGTCGAGATGGCCGAGCGGCTGATCGACTCGCTGAGCCGCGACTTCGACCCGGGCGCCTACCGCGACGAGTACCGCGAGCAGCTGCTGGGGCTGATCGAAGGCAAGGCCGAGGGCAAGGAGGTGCTCAGCGCCCCGCCGCCCGAGGAGCCGCAGCCGACCGGCGCCCCCGACCTGATGAGCGCGCTCGAAGAGAGCATCGCCACGGTCGAGGAGAAGGGCAAAGGCAGGGCGAAAGCGCGCAAATCGGCCGCTGCAAAGAAGCGCAGAGCGGCACCGAAGCGCGGCTCGTCGCGAGCCGGGTCCAAAGCCAAGAAATAGCCCGTGGCCGCCAGCCGCCAGGTCGAGGTCGACGACCGTCAGCTGACCCTCACCAACCTCGACAAGGTGCTCTACCCGAAGGCCGGCTTCACCAAGGGCGAGGTGGTCGACTACTACGCTCGGGTCGCGCCGGCGATCGTTCCCCACCTTGCCGGGCGGGCGCTCACCCTGCGCCGCTTCCCCGAGGGGGTCGACGACACCGAGGCCGCCTTCTTCGAGAAGCGCTGCCCGAAGCACCGGCCCGACTGGGTGAAGACGGCGACCGTCGAAGCCGGACCGCGGGCCGGCGACATCGACTTCTGCGTCTGCGAGGACCTGCCGACCCTGGTCTGGATGGCGCAGCTCGCCGCGATCGAGCTGCACCCGTCGCTCTCGCTCGCCGCGCACCCGGACCGGCCGACGGTGCTCGTCTTCGACCTCGACCCCGGCCCGCCAGCCGACGTGCTCGACTGCTGCCGCGTTGCCCTGCGCTTGCGCGAGCTGTTCGACCGCTTCGGCCTGCGCTGCTTCCCGAAGACCTCGGGGTCGAAGGGGCTCCAGGTCTACCTGCCGCTCAACACGAAGACCGACTACGAGCAGACCAAACCGTTCGCGAAGGCGATCGCCCAGCTGCTGGAAAAGCAGACCCCCGACCGGGTCGTCTCGAAGATGAAGAAGGTCGAACGCGAGGGCAAGGTCTTCGTCGACTGGTCGCAGAACCACCGCCGCAAGACGACGATCGCCGTCTACTCGCTGCGCGCCCGCCAGCGCCCGACCGTCTCGACCCCGGTCAGCTGGGAGGAGATCGAGGGGGCGCTGCGCCGCGACGACCGCGAGTCCCTGGTCTTCGAGGCCGGTGACGTCCTCCGGCGAATCGACGAAAAGGGCGACTTCTTCGCCCCGGTACTCGAACTCAAGCAGATCCTGCCCGATCTCTGACCAAGAGCCCATCCCGGTAGGGGTGGAACGTCTTGTACTTTTTTTGCACCACCGCCGGCGGACAGCCGAAGCCTGTCTTCAAAAAAAGTTAAGTGGAACCCCTGCCGGGATGGGCTCTCAGAGCGGCTGGCGGAGGACGGGGTGGCGGGTGGCCTTGACCTCGTCGAGGCGGCGGACCGGGGTTGTGTAGGGGGCCTGCTTGGCCAGCTCGGGATCGCTCTCGGCCTCGGCGAGGATCTGCTCGACCGCCGCGGCGAACGCGTCGAGGCTCTCCTTCGTCTCGGTCTCGGTCGGCTCGACCATCAGCGCCTCCTCGACCAGCAGCGGGAAGTAGACGGTCGGCGGGTGGAAGCCAAAGTCGAGCAGCCGCTTGGCGAGGTCGAGGGTGGCGACGCCCAGCTCGCGCTTCATCGGCTTGCCGGAGAGGACGAACTCGTGCATGCAATGGCGGTCGAAGGCGATCGGGACGTACTTTCCGGCGCGCCCCTGCGCGAGCCGGGCCTTCAGGTAGTTGGCGTTCAGCACCGCGGTCTCCGAGGCCTCGGCGAGCCCGTCGGCGCCGAGGCTGAGGATGTAGGCGTAGGAGCGGACGAAGACGCCGAAGTTGCCCTGGAAGCCGCGCAGCCGACCGATCGACTTGGGGCGGTCGAAGTCGAGGTCAAAGGAGGACCCGCTGCCGTTGCCGTCCGCGCGCCGCACCACCTGGGGCCGGGGCAGGTAAGGCTCGATCCGCTCCGATACGGCGATCGGCCCGGCCCCCGGCCCGCCGCCGCCGTGAGGCTGGCTGAACGACTTGTGCAGGTTGACGTGGACGATGTCGAAGCCCATGTCGCCGGGGCGCGAGTGGCCCATCACCGCGTTGAGGTTGGCACCGTCGTAGTACAGCGTCCCCCCGGTGTCGTGGATCAGCGCGGCGATCTCGGCGATGTTCTCGTCGAACAGGCCGAGCGTGTTGGGGTTGGTGAGCATCAGGCAGGCGACCTCGTCGTCGACCTTGGCCCGCAGGTCGTCCATCTCGATCCCGCCGCGCTCGTCGGTCGCCAGCTTGACGATCTCGTAGCCCGCCATCGTCACCGAGGCCGGGTTGGTGCCGTGGGAGGTGTCGGGGGCGAGCACCTTGGTCCGCGCTTCGCCGCGGTCGGCGTGGAAGGCGCGGGTCAGCAGCAGGCCGGCCAGCTCGCCGTGCGAGCCCGCCGAGGGCTGCAGGCTGACGTGCGGCAGGCCGCAGATCTCGGCCAGCGACTCCTGCAGCAGCCAGCAAAGCTCCAGCGCCCCCTGGGCGCGGCGCGGCTCCTGAGCAGGGTGCAGGCGGGCATGGCCGGGCAGCGCCGCGACCCGCTCGTTCAAACGGGGGTTGTGCTTCATCGTGCAGGAGCCGAGCGGGTAGAAGCCGGTGTCGAGGTCGAAGTTGCGGCGCGAAAGACGGTTGTAGTGGCGGACGATCTCCGGCTCGGCGACCTCGGGCAGGCGCGGCGGCTCGTCGCGCAGCAGCTTCGCTGGGATCAGCTCGGAGAGCGGTGGCTCGGGGACGCCGGCCGGGGGCAGCACCGCGGCGCGCCGCCCCGGCTTCGACTTCTCGAAGATCGTCTGCGCCCGTTCGCGCTGCATCGGCGTCTCGGCCAGCGTCATCGACCAACCGCCTCCGCCTGTGACGACTTCTTGTCGCTATCCGACAACAAGTCGTCACGCTCGACCCGGATCGCCTCCTCGAGCGCTTCCGCCAGAGCGTCGATCTGCTCGCGGCTGCGCCGCTCGGTGATCGCGACCAGCAGGCCGTCCTCGTGCTCGGGGTAGTCGCGGCCGAGCGGGTAGCCGGCCGCGATGCCGCGCTCCGCGCAGCGCTCCAGCACCGTGCCGACCGGGGCCTCGAGGCGGAGCGCGAACTCGCGCGCCACCGGCGCCCCGTGCAGCGGCTCGATCCCCTCGACCGCGGCGAGCCGCTCGCGCGCGTAGGCGGTGCGCCGGACCAGCAGCTCGCCCAGCTCGCGGAAGCCCTCGCGGCCGAGCCAGGCGAGGTGGATCGTCGCGGCCAGCGCGTTCAGCGCCTGCGCGGTGCAGATGTTGTGGGTCGCCTTCTCGCGGCGGATGTGCTGCTCGCGAGTCTGCAGGGCGAGGACATAGCCACGGCGGCCGTCCGCGTCGTCGGTCTCGCCGGCGATCCGCCCCGGCAGCTTGCGGATCAGCTCCTCGCTGCCGCAGAAGAACCCGAACGAGGGCCCGCCGAAGTCGAGCCGGTTGCCGAGCGGCTGGCCCTCGCCGAGCGCGACGTCGGCGCCGCACTCGCCCGGCGGCCTCAGCACGCCGAGGGTCATCGGATCGACCGCGGCGACCAGCAGGGCGCCGTGCCGCTTCGCCGCCTCGCCGAGCGACTCGACGTCCTCGATCGCGCCGAGGAAGTTGGGGCTCTGCAGGAAGACCGCGGCGGTCTCGCCGTCGACCGCAGCGGCCAGCGCGGCGGCGTCGGTGAGGCCGTCCGCGAGGCCCACCTCGGCGATCTCAGCGCCGAAGCCCGCCGAGTAGGTGGCGAGCGTCTCGCGGCTGTGCGGGTGGACGCCGCGGGAGACGACGAGGCGGCGCCGCCCCCCTGTCGCACCGATCGCCAGGTAGGCGGCCGAGGCGACCGAAGACGGCCCCTCGTAGAGGCCGGCGGTGGAGACCGGCAGCGCGGTCAGCTCCGACATCGCGGTCTGGAACTCGAACATCGCCTGCAGACCGCCCTGGGAGATCTCCGGCTGGTAGGGCGTGTAGGGGGTGAGGAACTCGCTGCGCTCGGTGATCGCGTCGACGATCGCCGGCACGTAGTGGTCGTACATCCCCGCGCCGAGGAAGCAGACCTGCCGCTCGGCGTCGGCGTTGCGCGCAGCAAGCGCCGCCAGCCGCTCGAAGACCTCGGCCTCGCTGATCCCCGCCGGCAGCGCCAGCGGGCGGCCGAGCTGCAGCGGCTCGGGGATCTGCTCGAACAGCTCGGCGGCCGACTCGACGCCGATCGCCGCCAGCATCTCGGCCCGGTCAGCGGGCGTGGCGGAGGTGTAGCGGCTCACCGCGCTAAGGCTACGGAAGCGAGGGGCGCGAGCGCCTCACTCACCCTCCAGCAGCTTGCGGTAGTCGCCTGCGCTCTGCAGGCTCTCGGCCTCGGCCGGGTCGCTCAGCTTCACCTTCACCAGCCAGCCCTCGCCGTAGGGGTCCTCGTTGATCCGCTCCGGGGTCTCGGCCAGCGCCTCGTTGACCTCGACGATCTCGCCGGCCAGCGGCGCGATCACGTCGGAGACCGCCTTCACCGACTCGACCTCCGCGTAGGGCGAGTCCTTGACGACCGCCGCCCCGACCTCGGGCGGGTCGTAGAAGACCACCTCGCCGAGGCTGTCCTGGGCGTACCAGGTGATGCCGAAGGTCGCCTGCGCGCCCTCGATCCGCGCCCAGTCGTGCTCGGGGTGGTACAGCAGCTCCTCGGGGTAGGTCGCGTCGGCCAAGGTCACCTCTCCTTTCGCTCGTACAGGGGCCTGGACGCTATCCGGGCCGGGCGGCGCTTGCCGCGCACGTCGATCACCACCGCGCTCCCCGGCTCCGCCAGGTCGGATCGCAGGTAGGCCATCCCGATCCCGATCTCGAGCGAGGGCGAGAAGCTGCCGCTGGCGACCGTGCCGACCCGCTCGGAGCCGAGCATCACCGGGTTGCCCGGGCGGGGGATGCCCGGTCCGTCGATCTTGAAGGGGACGAGCTTCTCGGCGGTGCCCCCGGCGCGCGCCCGGGCGACCGCCTCGGCGCCGACGAACCCGGTCGCCTCCGCACAGCACCAGCCGAGGCCGGCCTCGATCGGGTTGCGCTCCGGGGTGAGGTCGTTGCCGTGCAGGTGGAAGCAGACCTCGAGCCGCAGGGTGTCGCGGGCGCCCAGCCCGCAGGCGACGACCCCGGCATCGAGCAGCTCGGCCCAGATCGCCGGCGAGACCTCCGGGTCGAGCAGCAGCTCGACCCCGTCCTCGCCGGTGTAGCCGGTCCCGCAGACCAGCGCCGGGCGGTCGCCGACCCGCACCGCCGCGATCCGCATCCGGGCGGGCAGCACGATGCCGAGAGCCCGCGAGACGATCGCCCGGGCGTGCGGGCCCTGTACGGCGAGCATCGCGTAGCGGTCGGCGACATCGCGCACGGCGACGTCGAAGCCGCGGCTCCAGCGGCCGAGCCAGGCCAGGTCGGCCTCGTGGTTCGCCGAGTTGGTGACGATCAGATAGCGGTCGCCGCCGAGCCGGTAGGCGAAGAGATCGTCGAGCACGCCGCCGTCCTCCGCGCACAGGCAGGAGTACTGGGCGCCGCCGAGGTCGATCGCGGCGACGTCGTTGGAGAGGACGCGCTGCAGGAAAGCGAGCGCTCCCGGCCCCTCGACTTCGACCTCGCCCATGTGCGAGACGTCGAACATCCCGGCGTGTGTGCGCACCGCCGAGTGCTCCTCGCGCACGCCCTCATACTGGACAGGCATCTCCCACCCCGCAAAATCCACCAGCTTCGCCCCCAGCTCCACATGCTGCTCATATAGCGGGGTGCGCATTAGGGCGGCGGCCTGGCTCACCCCGGCAGAGTATTGAAGCTTGAGGGAGCCCTTAAGCCGGCGGGTGCTCGTGAGCCCCCGCGAGAGATGCCAACACGAGTCTCCACCCTGCGTCTATGCCGTGCGTCTATGCGCGGGAGGGGCCGGTGGGGCCTCCGAACGTTTTGCGCGGGAGGAGCGACCACGCAAGAGGCGACAGCCCGCCAACTCCTATTCGACGAGCTGCGAGCGAGGAGGGCCCCACCGGCCCCTCCCGCACGCGGCTATTCCTTGAGAAACCCCGGAACGTCTATGTCATCGTCCGACACCCGCAGTTTGCGAATGTCGGTGTCCTCGGCGGAGATCCGCGGGCCGCGGTTCTCGTAGCGGCGGCGCACCCGCTGCGGCGAGCGAGCCAGCAGCTCGAAGCCCTCGAAGCCGGTGGCGATCACGGTGACACGGACCTCGTCGCGCATCGACTGGTCGACCACCGAGCCGAAGATGATGTTGGCGTTGTCGTCGGCCTCCGCCTGAACGAGCTGTGCCGCCTCGTTGACCTCGAACAGGCCGAGGTCGTCGGGGCCGGTGATGTTGAGCAGCATCCCGGTTGCGCCCTTGATCGACTCCTCGATCAGCGGCGAGGTGACGGCCGCCTTGGCGGCGTCGACCGAGCGCGACTCGCCGGAGGCGGCGCCGACGCCCATCAGCGCCGAGCCGGCGTCGCGCATGATCGTGCGCACGTCGGCGAAATCGAGGTTGATCAGGCCGGGGATGGTGATCAGGTCGGTGATGCCCTGCACGCCCTGGCGCAGGATGTCGTCGGCCTGGCGGAACGCCTCCAGCACGCTGGTCCGCCGCTCGACCGCCTGCAGCAGCTTCTCGTTGGGAACGATGATCAGGGTGTCGACGTTGTTGCGCAGCTTCTCGATCCCCTCGAGCGCCTGCTGCATCCGCCGTTTGCCCTCGAACTCGAACGGCTTGGTGACCGCGCCGACGGTCAGAGCGCCGATCTCCTCCTTGGCGATCTCGGCGATGATCGGCGCCGCACCGGTACCGGTGCCGCCGCCCTCGCCCGCGGTGACGAAGACCATGTCGGCGCCCTTCAGCGCCTCCTTGATCTCGTCGCGGCTCTCCGCCGCGGCGCCCGCCCCGATCTCGGGGTTGCCGCCGGCGCCGAGCCCGCGGGTCAGCTCCTGGCCGATCGAAAGCTTGATGTCGGCGTCGCAGGCCTGCAGCGCCTGGGCGTCGGTGTTGACCGCAACGAACTCGACGCCGCGAATCCCGGCGTCGACCATGCGACTGACGGCATTGGTGCCCCCGCCGCCGGCCCCGACGACCTTGATCACGGCCAGGTAAGTGGATTCCATCTCCCGATTTCTCCAAGCCCAGCCCCGGTCGGGCTGGAATCTGCCCAACCCGCGAGGGCTGGATATGAGTTGAGCCTTCGTTCCATCCGATCCTCCGGCGATGCTTGAGAGTTCAAGGGTACGCCGGAACAGCGGAAATTGCGCTCAACGTAGGGCATTGATCGGGTCCTGTCAAACGCCCGGTAGCCATCCTGCAAGGCGCAAGCCTCAATGACTGCTTGAGGGTTTTGCCAACCTAACCCTGCGGTCGAGGGTTCAGGGAGGCGGCGGAAGCGTATGCCCAGAGCCGCCGATCGCCGGCCGGCTCGGTGCGTGCAGGTCGACATAATCGAGCGCGGTAACCGACGGGTCCGCGAGAATGGCAGCCGCCGCGCGCCACTTCTGCGCCGCCCGGCTGGCGTCGCCGAAGCGCAGTTCGATCCCCGAGCGCAGCTCGACGTCGACCCCGCCTTCTCCGTAGGAGCTGCTCGCGACGTATGGCCGCAGGGTTGCCGGCGCCGCGCCGAGCACCCGGGCCTGCCGCAGCGCCGGGCCAGAGAGGTGGCCGCTCGCCGGTGGCTCCGACAACGGCAGCTGCGGCAACCGGGCGCCTTCGGGCAGCGGCAGCCAGCCGAGCAGCCGCCCGTCGGGGCCGACCGCGACCGCGTCCGAGCCGCTGCCGATCGTCGCCGTCGCCCGCGGCAGGACGAGGTGCGATTCGACCGTCGTGTCGCGCAGGGCGAACCAGTAGAGCAGCGCCCCGGCCAGCGCGGCGAGCAGGACGATCGCGATCCACCGCCCCAGCCGGCCGGCCGCTCCCGGCGCGGACCTTCTCCGCTTCGAGCTCGCCGGCCTTCTCCGCTTGGAGCTCACAGCTCCCAACCGCCCGGCCAGCGCACCTCGCCCAGCGTCTGCACCTCGGGCTCCAGTTCGACGCCGAAGCGCTCGTGGACACGGCGCCGCCCCTCAGCCATCAGCTCCAGCACTTCCGCGGTCGTCGCCTCGCCGGTGTTCTCGACGAAGTTCGCGTGCTTCTCGGAGAAGCGGGCGCCGCCGACCCGCAGCCCGCGGCAACCCGCGGCCTCCAGCAGCTGCCCGGCGGTGCGACCCGCGGCGCGCTCGCCCTCCGGGTTCTTGAAGGTCGAGCCGAAGGTCTTGATCCCCGAGGGCTGCGCCTCGTGACGGCGCTCGCGCATCGAGGCCATCGTCGCCTTCGCCTCGCCGGGATCGGCGGCGTCCAGGGCGAAGCCGGCGCGGGCGACGACCTCGTGCGAGCCGAGGTTGGAGCTGCGGTAGGCGAAGCCGAGGGCCTCCGGAGCGCGGCGGTCGCTGCCCGCGGGCGTGCAGATGTCGACCCACTCGAGCACCCGGGCGAGCTGACCGCCGTAGGCGTTGGCGTTCATCTTCACCGCGCCGCCGACCGTGCCCGGGATGTTGACGCCGAACTCGAGCCCGGAGAGGCCCCAGCCCGCGGCCTTGGCGGCGGCCGAGGGCAGGCGGGCACCGCCGCCGCAGCGCAGCCGCTCGCCATCGCGCTCCACCGCCGCCAGCTCGCCGTCGAGCTTCAGCGCCAGGCCGCGGAATCCCTGGTCGGCGACCAGCAGGTTCGAGCCCGAGCCGACCACGCCGATCGGCAAGCCCTCCTCTCCAGCCCAGGCGAGCAGCGCGCCCAGTCGACCCTGGTCGGAGGGCCGCGCGAACCAGTCGGCGGCCCCTCCGGTGCGGACGGTGGTCAGCCGGGCGAGCGGAAAGTCGCGCTCGAGGCCGGCGGGCGGGGCGCTCATCCCCCTCCCCCCTCTCCGGCCAGCGCCTCGGCGACCTCGAAGACGTCACCGGCGCCGATCGTCACCAGGAGGCCGCCGGGGGCGAGCCGGCGGGCGAGCGCCGCCCGCGCCGCCTCCAGGGTCGGCGTCCAGAGCACCGGCTTGCCGCCCATCCGGTCGGCCGCCGCGCGGGCGACGTCGAGGCCGCTGACCCCGGCCAGCTCGCCGACCGGCTCCTCGCGGGCCGGGTAGACGTCGAGCACCGCGACCTCGTCGGCCAGCGCCAGGGCGGCGCCGAACTGCTCGGCGAACGCCTTGGTCCGCGAGTAGAGGTGCGGCTGGAAGGCGACGAGCAGGCGCTCCGGCCCCAGCCCGCGCAACGCCGCCAGCGTCGCCCGGACCTCGGTCGGGTGGTGGGCGTAGTCGTCGTATATGCGAGTGCCGTCGCGGCTGCCCTTCAACTCGAGGCGGCGGTGCGCGCCGGGGAAGTCGGCGAGGGTGGCCGCGGCGGCGGCGAGATCACCCAGGCCCGCCAGCTCGATCGCGGCGAGGGCCGCACGCGCGTTGAGGGCATTGTGCGATCCGGGCACCACGAGGGCCAGCTCCACCGGGCCGGGCGTCACGGCGTCGAAGGCGACCGTCCGGGCGTCGAAGCCCGCCACGTCGAGATCGGAACCCCGCGGCAGGACTGCGCCGGCGGCGCCGGCGGCGAACGCCGCGAAGGCCGCCCGCAGCTCCCCGACCGACCCCCAGCGCGCGTGGTGGTCCATCTCGACGTTGGTGATCACGGCGATCTCCGGCTCCAGCTCGAGGAAGCTGGCGTCGCTCTCGTCGGCCTCGGCGACCACCCACTCCCCCGCACCCCAGCCGGCGTTGGCGGTGGCGCCGTCCGGGCCGAGGCCCGGCACCTCGCCGCCGACGAAGAAGGCCGGGTCGGCGCCCAGCGCCCGCAGCGCCCAGGCGAGCATCGCGACCGTCGTCGTCTTGCCGTGGGTGCCGGCGACCGCGATCAGCCGCTTCTCGGCGCAGAGCGCCGCGAGCAGCTCGCCGCGGTGTCGGACCGCGAGGCCACGCTCGCGGGCCAGCAACAGCTCGGGGTTGTCCTCGGCGATGGCGCTCGAGACGACCACCTCGGCGTCCTCCGGCAGGTTGGCGGCGTCGTGACCGACGACCGGCTCGAGGCCGGCGGCGCGCAGGCGCTCCATGTAGGAGGAATCGGAGCGATCGCTGCCGGTCACCTCCGCGCCCAGCTCGTGGCAGACCAGGGCCAGGCCGCTCATCCCGGCGCCGCCGATCCCGATGAAGTGCAGGCGCCTCTCCCCCCAGCCACTCACTGTTCCTCCCCGTCGATGGGCCGATTTGTCGCCTCCGGGTGGACATTTCGGCCCATCGTCGGTCTGGTGGCGGCCTCGAGGACGGCGTCGGCGATCCGCCGCGCTGCGTCGGGCATCGCCAACGACGCCGAGGCGCTCGCCATCGCGGCCAGCCGTCGCTCGTCCCCGAAAAGGCCCGACACCTCGGCCGCCAGTCGCTCGGCGCTCAGCTCCTCGTCGCGGATCACCGTCGCCGCCCCGGCCTCCGCCATCCAGGCAGCGTTGGCGCTCTGGTGGCCGGCCGCGGCGTGCGGGTAGGGGACGAGCACCGCGGGCCGGCCGGCAGCGGTCAGCTCGAAGATCGAGCCGCCGGAGCGGCCGACCACCAGGTCGCAGGCGGCCAGGCAGTCACCGAGGTCCGGCTCGTAGGCGAGCAGCGTGTAGCGCTCGCGCCGCGGGGCCGTGGCGAGACGGTCCTCCAGCCGCTCGAAGTCGCGGCGCCCGCAGACGTGGACGACGTGGAAGTCGCGCCCGGGCCGCTCGGCCAGCGCCTCGATCGCGCAATCGTTGATCGAGCGCGCCCCCTGGCTGCCCCCCATCACCAGCAGGCAGCGATCGCCCGCGGCGATCCCGAAGCGCTCGCGGGCAGCGCCGCGGGCAGCGGCGAGCACCGCCGCGGGCACCGGCCGGCCGGTCACCTCGTAGCGCTCGCCCTCGCGACCGGCGATCGGGAAGGCGAGGCAGACGCGCCGCGCCCGGCCGGCGAGCAGGCGGTTGGCGAGGCCGAGGTGGCTGTCGGCCTCGGTGAGGACGAGCGGGGTGCGCCGCAGAGCCGCCGCCAGCCCGGCCGGCCCGGCGACGAAGCCGCCGCCGCCCATCACCACGTCGGCGCGGCGGCGGCGGATCGCCCGCATCGCCGCCGGGACCGCGCCCAGCGCCTCGGCCGCGGCGGCGGCGGCGCGCAGCGGGTTGCCGCGGTCGATTCCGCGCACCCTGAGAAAGTCGATCTCGTAGCCGGCTGCCGGGACCAGGTCGGCCTCGATCCGCTCGCGGGTGCCGAGGAAGGAGACCTCGGCGCGGCTAGCCCGCAGCTCGGCGGCGACCGCCATGGCCGGCACGACGTGACCGGCCGTTCCGCCGGCCGCCACCACCACTCTTGCGACTCCTGGCACTGCTCGATCGGCTCCTTCCACGGGCGGGCGTCCGCCCACCTTGGACGACGCGCAGTTTGCCAGCGCGGGCGGTCCCCCCGCGGGCGACGTTGAGGATCAGCCCGACCGCGAACAGCGTCGCCAGCAGGCTGCTGTTGCCGTAGGAGACGAAGGGCAGCGGCACGCCGGTCAGCGGCGCCAGGCCCATCACCGCGAAGAGGTTGATCGTCGCCTGCACCAGGACAAGCGAGGTGAGGCCGGCGACCAGCAGCTTTCCGTAGTTGTCCTTGGCTTTCTTGGCGACCCGCAGGCCGGCGTAGCCGAACAGGGAGAAGAGACCGACGACGCCGAGGATCCCGACCAGCCCCAGCTCCTCGCCGATCACCGCCGAGATCATGTCGGTGTGGGCCTCGGGCAGGTAGAAGGCCTTCTGCACGCCGTTGCCGATCCCGACCCCGAACAGCCCGCCCGAGCCGAGCGCGATCTTCGCCTGCGCCGCCTGGAAGCCGGTGCCGCTGGCGTCGACGCCGGGGTTGAGGAAGCCGGTGAGGCGGTCCATCCGGTAGGGCTCGACCACGGTCATCAGCAGCGCGAAGAAGGCGAGCACCGCGCCGATCACGGCGAGGTCGCGGAGGCGCATGCCGGCGGCGAGAAGGGTGGTGGCCACGGCGAAGGCGATCACCAGCGCCGTGCCCAGATCGGGCTCGGCGACGATCAGCAGCGAGGCGAGCCCGACGATCAGCAGAAACGGCATCAGCCCCTCGAGCGTCCGCGCCCGCTTCGGCTTGCGGGCCAGCAGGTCGGCGCCGTAGAGGATCATCGCCAGCTTGGCCAGCTCGGAGGGCTGGAGCTGGATGAACCCGGGCCCGATCCAGCGGCTGGAGCCGTTGACCGTGGTGCCGGCGACGAGCACGGCGAGCAGCAGGAAGAGCGAGACGCCGAGGATCGCCGGGGTGAAGCGGCGGACGGTTTCGAGGCCGTGCCGGGCGGTCAGGTGCATGATCAGCAGCCCGACGGCGCCGAAGATCAGCGTCCGCTTCAGGTAGAAGGCGCTGTCGGAGAGGCCGCCGTCGCTGAGCACCCGGGTGGTCGAGCTGGCCGAGAAGACCATCACCGCGCCGAAGGCGAGCAGGCAGAGCGTCGCGGTGAGCAGCATGTTGTACTCGGCCGGCAGGCTGGCGGCGCGCGAGCGGCGCTTCCCGGCCTTCCCTTTCTTCACCCCCCTGCGCAGCTTCATCGCAGCGACTCGACGATCTGCCGGAAGCGCTCGCCGCGCGCCTCGAAATCCGCGAAGGCGTCGAAGCTCGCGCAGGCGGGCGAGAGCAGGACGACCTCCCCGGGACGGGCCGCGGCGGCGGCGCGCCGCACCGCGTCCTCGAGGTCGGCGCAGCGGCGCAGCTCGATCCCGCGCTCGACGACCGGCGCCAGCTCGGCGGCAAGCCGGTCGGCGGAGGCGCCGATCAGGTAGCAGGCGACGCAGCGCTCCTCGACCGTCCCGGCGAGCGGCGCGAACGGCTCGTCCTTCTCGCTGCCGCCGAGGATCGCGTGGACGCCGCCCTCGAAGGCGCGCAGGCCGACCGTCGCCGAGGCGACGTTGGTCGCCTTGGAGTCGTTGACGAAGCGGACGCCGCCGATCTCAGCGACGGCCTCGAGCCGGTGCGGGACGCCGGCGAAGCTGCGAAGCCCGGCGCGGACCGCGTCGCGGTCGAGCCCCATCGAGAGCGCCGCCGCGGCGGCGGCCATCGCGTTGGCGACGTTGTGCTCGCCGAACAGGCCCAGCTCGTCGACCGCAATCAGCGGCGCGCCGTCGTGGAAGATCGTTCCCTCGGCCAGCGCCACCTCGCAGTCGGGGCCGGCGCCGTGGCAGAAGGAGACGCGGCGGGCGCAGCCACCGAGGTCGACCCCGGCCAGCGCCGGCTCGTCGGCGTTGTAGACGGCGACGTCGTCGTTCGTCTGGCTGGCGAAGATCCGCAGCTTCGCCGCCAGGTAGGCGTCGAGGTCGGCGTGACGATCGAGATGGTCGGGAGCCAGGTTGAGGAAGACTGCGCACTCGGGGGCGAAGGCGATCGCGTCCTCGAGCTGGAAGCTGGAGGCCTCGCAGACGACGGTCGCGCCGGGCTCGATCTCGCCCGCCAGCGAGGATAGCGGCGTACCGACGTTGCCGGCGACGGCAACCGGCTCCGCGGCGCAGCGGTAGAGGTGGCCGAGCAGCTCGACCGTCGTCGTCTTGCCGTTCGTCCCGGTCACCGCGATGAAGCGGTTGGGAATCGCCCGCCAGGCGAGCTCCAGCTCGCCCGCCACGTCGTAGCCGCGCTCCAGCGCGGCTGCGATCACCGGCGCCTCCCGGGGCACGCCGGGGCTCTTGACGACGGTCCGAATCCCCTCGAGCTGAGCGAGTCCATCCGTATCCAGGGCAACTTCGACGCCGGCACCCTCCAGCCCTGCCGCCCCGTCGGGGTGCGAGGAATCGACCCCCCGGACGACCGCCCCGCGGGAAGCCAGCATCCGCGCCGCCGCCTGCCCCGCCCGCGCCAGCCCGACCACCAGGAACGGCCCCTGCGGCAGCTCGGGGCGGGGCTTCCTGGGCGGCGCGGTCATACGCCCATATTCGCTGCCGTTGCGGCCGGCTCCTGTCGCGTCTTGCTAGGTCGTACCCCGCCTGCCCCCAGGAA
>Ga0210144_1000024_pt1 | contig 82201 bp, 73 predicted proteins | sample Muzzi_PWA_D2_FD_185532 | JGI IMG/M metagenome (GOLD analysis project Ga0210144, IMG submission 185532) | Wetland microbial communities from San Francisco Bay, California, USA, that impact long-term carbon sequestration - Muzzi_PWA_D2 (SPAdes) | ecosystem: Environmental > Aquatic > Marine >...
TGGCCACCACCCACGTGGCCCTCCGGCAGCTGCCGGAGCGGATCACCCCCGAGGGCGTGTACCGCACCATCCGCCTGACCCGCGACGCCCTGGCCCGCCACGAGGCCCTTTCCGCGCCCCGCATCGCCGTGTGCGGCCTGAACCCCCACCCCGGGGAATTCGGCGACGAGGACGCCGTCCGGGTGGCCCCGGCGGTGGAGCGGGCCCGGGGCGAGGGCATCGCCGTGGACGGCCCCTTCTCGGCCGACGCCCTCTTCGCCCGGGTCCGGGAGGCGGGCTACGACGCGGTGGTGGCCATGTACCACGACCAGGGCCTCATCCCGGTCAAGCTGCTGGCCCCGGACGGGGCCGTGAACGTGACCCTGGGCCTCCCCTTCGTGCGCACCGCCCCCGGCCACGGCACGGCCTTCGATCGCGCCGGCCGGGGCACCGCCCACGCCGGGGCCATGGCCGCGGCCCTGGCCCTCGCCTACCGCTGGGCGTCGGCCCCGGCGGCGGCGGGCCGGGCCGGGTGAACGCCCCCGCCTCCCCGGGGCGGCCCCTCAGGCCCCTGAAGTCCCTGGGGCAGCACTTCTTGGTGGACCGGGGCATCGCCCGCCGCATCGCGGCGGAGGCCGGGGTGCGGGAAGGGGACCGGGTGCTGGAGGTAGGGCCCGGGCGGGGCATCCTCACCGAGGCGCTCCTGGAGGCCGGGGCCCGGGTGACGGCGGTGGAGCTGGACAAGGGCCTGTTCGCGGCCCTCACCGAGCGCCTGGGGGACCGGCCGGGGCTGACCCTGCAGGCCGGGGACGCCCTCCGCTTCGACCCGGCCGCCCTGGGGGGGCCCTACAAGGTGGTGGCGAACCTCCCCTACCAAGTCACAACGCCCCTCCTGTTCCACCTGATGGGGGCCCGCCCGGCCCCCGAGGTGCTGGTGGTGATGGTGCAGCGGGAGGTGGCCGACCGCGTCCTGGCGGCCCCCGGCACCAAGGCCTACGGCGTCCTGACCTTGGGCGTCGCCGCCCGGGCCCGGGCCGAGCTGTGCTTCACCCTGCCCCCCGGCGCCTTCCGCCCGCCCCCCAAGGTGCGCTCGGGCGTCCTGCGCATCCGGCCCCACGCCGAGCCCCCCGTGCCGCCCGAGGCCCTGGAGGGCTTCATGGCCGTGGTGCGGGCCGCCCTGGGGCAGCGCCGCAAGACCCTGAGGAACGCCCTGGCGGCCCTGAAGGCCCCCCCGGCGCGGATCGAGGCCGCCCTGGAGGCCGCCGGCATCGACCCCGGGGCGCGGGGCGAGACCCTGGACCTGGCGGCCTTCCGGCGCCTGCAGGAGGCCCTGGAGGGGGACGGGACGGGGCCGGGCTGAAGGCCCTACAGGTCGATGGTCCAGCCGATGCCGTGCTGGGTGAGGAAGGACGAGAACACGGTGAAGGCGTCCAGGAAGATCAGCACCCCCACCGCCACCAGGAACACCCCGCTCACCACCGACACCGTGCGCATGTGACGCGAGAAGGCGGCGAAGCGCGCCATGAAGGTGTTCAGGGCCAGGGCCGTGGCGAAGAACGGCACCGCCAGGCCCATCGAGTAGGCGGTCAGGAGCAGCATGCCGTGGCCGGTGCCCTCGGCGGTGCTGGCCATCAGCAGGATCGCCCCCAGGATCGGCCCCACGCAGGGGGTCCAGCCCGCCGCGAAGGCCATCCCCACCAGGTAGGAGCCGACGAAGCCCGGCGGCTTGCGGTCCAGGTGGACCCGCTTGTCGGCCATGAGCCAGCGCGGCTGGATGGCCCCCATCACGTACAGGCCGAACAGCACGATCACCGCCCCCGCCACCCGGGTGAGCGCCCCCTGGTAGGTCAGCAGGAACTGCCCCACCAGGGTCGCCGAGGCCCCCAGGCCCACGAACACGGTGGTGAAACCCGCCACGAACAGCGCCGAGTTGAGCAGCACCAGGCGCCGCACCCGCCCGGTCTCCTCGCCCCCGGTGAGCTGGTCCATGGACAGCCCCGTGAGGAACGACACGTAGGACGGCAGCAGCGGCAGCACGCAGGGCGAGACGAACGACAGGAACCCGGCCGCGAACGCCACGAACAGGGACACCGAGCCCGCCTGGCTCATGCCTGCGTCTCCCCCGGTCCCCTAGACCTCACGGATCAGGCCCTCCACCAGGCCGCGGAACTGGTTCAGGTTCCAGTCGAAGAAGCCCACCAGCTTGTAGACGACGATGCCGTTGCGGTCCAGCACGAAGGTCGTGGGCAGGGCGTTGACCAGGTACCGGTCCTGCACGTCGCCGGTGTCGTCCAGCAGGGCCGGGAAGGTCACCCGGACCTCGTCGACGAACGGCGCCACCCGGTCGGCCCCCTCGTAGTCCGCCGCCACCGACAGCACCTGGAAGTCGCTCCCCCCGAGGTCCTCGTACAGGGCCTGGATGGTGGGCATCTCGATGCGGCACGGCCCGCACCAGGTGGCCCAGAAGTTGAGCAGCACCACCCGCCCCCGGTAGTTGGAGAGCCGGTCCGTGGCACCATGCAGGTCCTTGAGGGCGAAGTCCGGCGCGGTGTAGCCGATCTGGGGCCCGATGCCCTTGGAGATCCGCGCCGGCGGCGCGACGGGCGCCGCCGCGGGGGCCTCCGGCGGGACGGCCGCGGCGACCTCCTGGACCCCGGCCACCGGGCCCGAATCGGCCCGGGAGGCCGGGTCGGCCGCGGCCTCCGGCGGCGGGCTCGCCCCCTTGTCGCACCCGGCCGCGACGACCGCCCCGAGGCCGCCCAGAAGCGCCGCCAGGGCGAGGGCCGGGACGCGCCGCCTCACGGCACCACCTCGGCGATGACCACCTTCAGCCCCTCGCTGCCCACGGCCACGGGGCCGGTCAGGCCCTGCAGGTCGCCGCTCTGGGCGATGGCGCCGCCCGACGCCGAGATGCGGGCCCCGACGACCACCTGGGGGAAGTCCGCCAGGCTCATCCCCGGCATCATGGACATGGAGGCATCCAGGCTGAAGGTCACCGGCAGGTCGCCGGCGTGCTTGCGCAGGATCGCCAGGGGCATGCGCGGCCCCTTCGCGGCGCGGGCGAAGATGAACAGGGTGGCGTCCGGCTTCACCCGGTCCGCCAGGGCCGGGTCCAGGGTCACCGTGCCCGCCACCCGGGGCGCGGCGGGGGCCGCCTCGGGGGTCGCGGCCGACGCCTGCGCGCCCGCCGGGGGCGCGGCCGGGGCGGAGACCGGGGTGCCCCCCTCGCGGGCCATCAGGTCCTTCACCTCGGCGATGTTGGCCTCCATGGCCCGGGCGGTGTCCGAGCCCGGCGGCAGCAGGGAGGCCAGCCGCTGCCACGTCTCCAGGGCCTTCGGGTAGTCCTTGGCCTCGTAGGCGATGGTGCCCATGAGCCACAGGGCCTTGTGGTGGCCCGGGTCCGCCTTGAGGGCGCGCTCGATCAGGCTCACCGACCGGGGGGTGAACTCCCCGCCGTTGGCCATGGCCAGGGCGTCGGCGTAGTTGGTGAGCACGTCCGGGTTGTCCCCCACCAGCTCGTAGGCCTTCTGGTAGGCCATGGCGGCGTCCGGGAAGCGCTTCAGCACGGAGTACGAGCGCCCCAGCATCATCCAGCCGTCCGGGTCGTCCGGGTTCTCCTTGAGCCGGTCGGCGAGGCGCTGGACCATGGCCGCCAGCTGACCCGCGGTGATGTCGTGGGCCGCCTCGGTGGGCGGCGTGTCCGGCAGCGGCGCCAGGGCCTCCAGCCGCCCCAGCTTCACGTACAGTCCCACCACCAGCACCGGAACCAGCAGCCCCATCGCCACGGCGGCCCGGCGGCTGCCCCGGGTGGTCACGGGCTTCGCGGGGGCGCCGGTCTCCTCCAGCAGGCCCCGCTCCACCTCCAGGCGGCCCTGCTCGTACTGCTCAGGGCTCAGGGCGCCGCTGGCCAGGTCGGCCTCCAGCTCGGCGAGCTGGTCCTTGCGGATGGACAGGTTCAGGCGGTCGGCGGTGGCCTCGTCCCGCGCCGGGGCGCGCCGCGCCAGGGGCAATACGACGAACAGCACGGCCACGGCCACCAGGAGCCCGGCCACGATCCAGAAGGTCGTCATGCCCGGGGGCCCTCCCCGTCCGCCTCTTCCTCCAGCAGGCGCTTGACGCGGGCCTGCTCCTCCTCGGACAAGGGGGCGTCGTCCGCCAGGGCCCCGCGCCGGCGCCGCAGGGCCACCGTCAGCATGGAGCCGCCCACCACCACCAGGAGCGCCGGGCCGGCCCACAACAGCGCCGTGGTGGCCTTGAAGGGGGGCCGGTACAGCACGAAGTCGCCGTACCTGGCCACCAGGTAGTCCACGATCTCCTTGTCCGAGCGGCCCTGCTGCATCATCTCCCGGATCTCCTGGCGCAGGTCGGCGGCCAGGTCGGCGTGGGAGTCGGCCAGGGACTGGTTCTGGCACACGAGGCAGCGCAGCTCCTCGGCCAGGGCCATCAGGCGCTTCTCGATCACGGGGTCGTCGGCCAGGGGCGCGGCCTCGCGGGCCACGGCCGGGGCGGCGGCCGCGCCCAGGCTGGCGACCAGCACGAGCAGCGCCGGGGCGGTGGCCAGGAAACGCTTCATGCGTTCAGCTCCCGCACCCGGGGCAGGATCGTCTCCTCGATGACCTTGGGGGTCAGGGGCCCGATGTGCTTGTAGCGGATGATCCCCTCCTTGTCGATCAGGTACGTCTCCGGCACGCCGTACACGCCGTAGTCGATCCCCACCCGGCCGTCGGCGTCCACCAGGCTCTGGGTGTACGGGTTGCCGAACTGCTCCAGCCACGCCAGGGCGTCGCCCACCTTGTCCTTGTAGTCCAGGCCGTAGATGGGCACCTGGCCCGTGCGGGACAGCTGCACCAGCAGCGGGTGCTCATGGCGGCACGAGACGCACCACGAGGCCCACACGTTGAGCATCCACACCTGCCCCTTGAGCTGCCCGGGCGACATCGCCTGGGTCGGGTCGTGCAGCAGCGGCAGGCTGAACAGGGGCGCGGGCTTGTCGATCAGGGGCGAGGGCACCTCCCGGGGGTCCAGCTTGAGCCCCGCCGCCAGGAAGGCCACCAGCACCCCGAACACCGCCAGGGGAATCCAGGTCCGCGCCTTCAACGCGCCGCCTCCCCCGCCGCTTCGCCGCGCCGGGCGCGGGCCCGGAAGCGCCGCCCCAGCAGCAGGCGGTAGCGCTGGTCGGTGAGGGTCAGAAAGCCCCCTAAGGCCATGATCGCCGCCCCGCTCCAGATCCACGACACGAACGGCTTGTAGTAGATCCGCACGCTCCACGCCCCCGCCCCCACCGGCTCCCCCAGGGAGACGTAGAGGTCGCGCACCAGGTTGCTGGTGATGGCGGCCTCGGTCATGGGCATGGTCTGGACGCGGTAGATCCGCTTCTCCGGGTGCAGGCGCCTCAGGGCTTGGTCGCCCTTGAACACCGTGAGGGTGCCCATGCGCGATTCGTAGTTGGGGCCGGGCACCTGGGTCACGCCGTCGAAGCGGAACGTGTAGCCGCCCACGGTGGCGGTGTCCCCCACGTCCATGCGCACGTCCTTCTCCTGCTCCAGCCCGGTCACCAGGGTCACGCCAACGATGACCACGGCCACCCCCAGGTGGGCCAGCTCCATGCCCAGGTAGTGGTTGGGCACGGCGCCGAAGCCCCCCGGCGTGGCGCGCACCCGGGTGAGCAGGTTCTGCCCCACCGTCACCGCCACCCAGGCCGCCATGAGGATCCCCAGGGCGATCAGGGGGGTCCAGCGTCCCAGCACGAGGGGCAGCACCACGGCGGCGACGACTCCCGCCCCCAGCGCCCACTTCAGTCGCCGGGCCAGTTCCGCGAACGAGGTCTTCTTCCAGCGCGCGAAGGGGCCGATGCCGATGAGAAACACCAAGGGCACCATCAGGGGCACGAACACGCTGTTGAAGTAGGGCGGCCCCACCGAGATCTTGCCCAGCCCCAGGGCGTCGAGCAGCAGGGGGTAGAGGGTGCCCAGCAGGACCGACCCGGCCGCGGCCACCAGCAGCACGTTGTTGGTCAGCAGCAGCGACTCGCGGGACGACAGGTCGAACTTGCCCCCCAGGCCCACCTTGGGGGCCCGCCACGCATAGAGCGCCAGGGAGCTGCCCACCACCACCGCCAGGAAGCCCAGGATGAAGACGCCCCGCTCGGGGTCCGTGGCGAAGGCGTGGACGCTGGTGAGCACCCCGGAGCGCACCAGGAAGGTGCCCAACAGGCTCAAGGAGAAGGCGAAGATGGCCAGCAGCACCGTCCAGTTCTTGAAGCCTCCGCGCTTCTCGGTCACGGCCAGGGAGTGGATCAGGGCCGTGCCCACCAGCCACGGCATGAAGGAGGCGTTCTCCACGGGGTCCCAGAACCACCAGCCGCCCCACCCCAGCTCGTAGTACGACCACCAGCTCCCCAGGGCGATCCCCAGGGTCAGCACCCCCCACGCCGCCGTGGTCCACGGCCGCGACCAGCGCGCCCAGGTGGCGTCCAGGCGCCCCGACATGAGCGCCGCCAGGGAGAAGGCGTAGGCCACCGAGAAGCCCACGTACCCCATGTAGAGCATGGGGGGGTGGACCACCAGCCCGGGGTCCTGCAACAGGGGGTTCAGGTCGGCCCCCTCCATGGCCGCCGGCAGCAGGCGCTCGAAGGGGTTGGAGGTGAACAGCATGAACGACAGGAAGCCCACGGCGATGAGCCCCATCACGCCGATCACCCGGGCCACCATCTCGTCCGGCAGGTGGCGCGAGAATGCCGCCACCGCCACCGTCCACAGCCCCAGCATGAACACCCAGAGCAGCAGCGAGCCCTCGTGGCCGCCCCACACCCCCGCCACCTTGTACTGGAGGGGCAGGGCGGTGTTGGCGTGGTTGGCCACGTAGAGCACCGAGAAGTCGTCGGTCACGAACGAGCGCACCAGGCACGAGAACGCCAGGGCCACGAAGGTGAACTGCCCCAGGGCCAGGGGCCGGGCGGCGGCGGTCCACACGGCGTTGCCGCGGGCCGCGCCCCAGATGGGGATCACCCCCTGCAGCAGGGCCAGACAGAGGGCGATGATCAGCGCCAGATGCCCGATTTCCGGGATCATGGGAGCTCCTTTCCGGCTCGGCTCACATCGAGGTCCCGCCGGGGACGGGCTTGCCGGCGCGCTTGAGGGCGTCGGCCACCTCGGGCGGCATGTACTTCTCGTCGTGCTTGGCCAGCACCTCGCTGGCCATGAACGTTCCGTCGGACCCCAGGCGGCCCTGGGCCACCACCCCCTGCCCCTCCTTGAACAGGTCCGGCAGGATGCCCTTGAAGGTCACCGGGATGCTGCGGGCGAAGTCGGTCACCACGAAGTGCACCGTCAGCCCGTCCGACTCCCGGGTCACGCTGCCCTTCTCCACCATGCCCCCCAGGCGGAAGGCGTTGCCCTCGGGGGCCTTGCCCTGGGCCACGTCGGAGGGGCTGAAGAAGAACACCAGGTTGCTCCGGAAGGCGTTGAGCACGAAGGCGGCGGCCAGGGCCACCGCGGCCAGGCCCGCCACCACGAATAGGAGCCGCTTCTTGCGGGGGGTCATCGCTTCGTTTCCCTATCCACGTCCACGCGGCGCGTCTGCCGCAGGCGCTCCAGCGCGGCGCGCCTGCGGGCGACCAGTTGCAAGAGCTCTGCCGCCAGGACCACGGCGGTCACGCCGTAGGCGCTCCACACGTACAGGGCGTAGCCGCCCATATGCCAGAACCCGCCGTTCATGACCTATTATCCACCAGTCGCTGCGCCCATTCCGCATGGCGCTCCCGCTCCAGGATGATGGCCCGCACCCGCACGAAGCTGGTGACGAAGCTGTACATCCAGAACGCCAGGGTCATCACCAGGATCGCCCAGAGCATGCTCTTGCCCATCGTGGGCGCCGCCCCCATGCGGATCGAGGCCCCCTGGTGCAGGGTGTTCCACCATTTCACCGAGAAGTAAATGATCGGCACGTTGATCACCCCCACCAGGGCCAGCACCCCCCCGGCCCGGTCGGCCCGGCGCGGGTCGTCGATGGCGGCCATGAGGGCGATCACCCCCAGGTAGAGGAACAGCAGCACCAGCTCCGAGGTCAGGCGCGCGTCCCACACCCACCAGGTGCCCCACATGGGCCGGCCCCAGAACGACCCGGTCCACAGGGCCAGGAAGGTGAACAGGGCCCCCGTGGGGGCGATGGCTTGGGCCATCATCGACGACAGCCGGGTGCGCACCACCAGCCCCAGGGCCGCGTAAACGGCCATGACCACGTAGAGCCACATGGACATCCAGGCCGCCGGCACGTGGATGTACATGATCCGGTAGGCGTCCCCCTGCCGGAAATCCGACGGCACGGCCCACAGGGCCATGTAGAGCCCCACCACCGTGAGCACCGCCGCCGGCACGGCGAACCACGGGATCAGCCGCCCAGCCAGGGGGTAGAAGGCCGCCGGGGCGGCGTATCGGGTCCAGGATGTCGACTCGCTCGTCATGCTCTCCTTATCCCACCCGCCCGCCTAGTCCAGCGAAATCCGCAACGCCACGGCCGTGGCCCACGGGGTGAACACCGCCGCCAGCACCAGGAAGGCCGCCAGCAGCGACAGGTGCCCCTGGGCCCCCAGCCCCGCCGCGTGGGACTCCACCGCCCCGGCGCCGAAGATCAGCACCGGCACGTACAGGGGCAGCACCAGCAGGGCCAGCAGCACCCCTCCGCCCCGCAGGCCCAAGGTCAGGGCCGCCCCGATCGCCCCCAGCAGGCTCAAGGTGGGCGTGCCCAGCAGCAGCGCGGCCATCAGCACCTTGAGGGACGAGGCCGCCAGGCCGAACTGGAGCCCCAGGAACGGCGCGATCAGCACCAGCGGCAGCCCGGAGGCCAGCCAGTGGGCCCCCACCTTGCCCAGCACCAGCAGCGCCAGGGGATAGGGGGCCACGAGCATCTGCTCCAGGGTGCCGTCCAGGTAGTCCAGGGCGAACAGCCGCCCCAGGGACAGCATGGAGGCCAGCAGGGCCGCCACCCACACCACCCCCGGCCCCATGGTGCGCAGGGTGGCCATCTCCGGCCCCACCCCCAGGGGGAACAGGCTGACCACGATCACGAAGAAGAACAGCGAGGTCAGCACGTCGGCGCGGCGCCGCAGGGCCAGGGTCAGGTCCCGCCGCACCACCCAGCCGACCGCCTGGAGGGGGCCCGTCATGTCCCCAGGGCCAGGGACCGGACGGTCCCCGCGGCGATCGGCACCTCCTGGTGCGTGGTCAACAACGCCAGGCCCCCCTTCGCGATGTGCCCGGCCACGGCCTCCCGCACCGTCTCCACCGCGCCCCGGTCCAGGGCGTTGAAGGGCTCGTCCAGGACCCACAGGGGGCTGGCGGAGATCAGCAGCCGCGCCAGGGCCGTGCGCCGCTTCTGCCCCTGCGAGAGCACCTTGGCGGGCACCCCGTCCAGCCCCTTCAGCCCCATGCGCTCCAGGGCGTCGTCCACCCGCTCGTCGGCGGTGTCCGAGCCGTCCAGGGTCCCCCCGGCCCTCAGGTTCTCGCTGGGCGTCAGCTCGTCCTTGAGGGCGTTCAGGTGCCCCAGGTAGGTGACATGGCGCAGGTACTCCTCTCCCAGGGCCCGGATCGGCTCCCCCTCCCAGCGCACCTCCCCGTCCTCGGGCCGCACCAGGCCGCAGACCATGCGCAGCAGGGTCGTCTTGCCGGCGCCGTTGGGGCCGGTCACGTGCAGCAGCTCCCCGGCCTCCAGCCGGAAGCCCACCTGCTCGAACAGGCGCCGGTCGCCGCGCACGCAGCACAGGTCCACCGCTTCCAGCCTGGCGCTCAAGCCCGGCGCGCCCCCTGGAGCGGGAGCGCGACGCGCGCACAGCGGGGGCGTCTGTGGGAGCGCCGGGGGGTCGGTGCCGATCGGGGGAATGGTGTCAAAGGGGTATGCACGGCTCGGGGCCCCGGTCTCCGGCCGGGCCCGGGGCGGGCCGGGCGCGGGCCTTCGGGGACCAAACGGCCCCCGGGGCGTCCCGGGGGGCCGGCAGACGCCGGCGGGCCCGGGCGGGGCCCCCAAATCCGGTTGATTATAGGAGACGCCCCGGGTCAGCGCAATGCGGAGGCGGCCGTGCCCAGGAGGTACTTCAGGTCCTCGTCCTCGAAGGTCAGGCCCGCGCCCACGAACGGCGAGACGTAGTCGTCGTTGAGGAAGTCGTCCATGCCCCCCTGCACGAACACGTACGGGCCCACGTCGAAGCGGGCCGTGACCTTCAGGTGGGGCGCGTCGTGCTGGGCCCGCACGCTGTTGAAGTCCCAGGCGTCGAACAGCACGTTCACGTGCCGCACCGGCGCGTAGTCGGCCCCGATGCCGGCCGTGTTCTCCATCAGGCCGCCCCGCACCTCCCAGTCGGCGCCGAAGCGCTGGGCGAACATGGCGCTCACCGCCAGGCGCCGCTCGTTGCGCAGGGTGGTGGTCGTGGTGGTGGTGCCGCCGGTGGTCACGTCGGTGGTGGTCTGGGTCACCTTGCCCCGGGGGTCGTCCACCAGCTCGACGACGTAGGAGCGCCGCTCCCGGGGCGTCAGGCGCAGGGTGAAGTAGCCCTTGGAGTCGCTGGTGTCGGTCTGGAACTCGTTGCGGAAGGTGATGAAGGTCCTCAGGCGGTCCACCCGGCCCCCGAGGTTGGAGAAGCTCGCGGCGGCCTTGTTGATGTTGTCCACCGTGGTCTCGTCGTTGAGCAGCTTGCCCAACGTCCCCTCGCCCGAGGAGACCTTGGTGGTGATGGCGTCCAGGCCGGCGGCGGCGTGCTCCAGGCGGTCGTAGAGGGCGGGGTCGCGGATCAGCTTGCCCACGGTCCCCTCCCCCTGCCCGATCTGGGACATCAGGTCCTTCACCTCGGCCAGGGTGGCCTCCAGCCGGTCGTACAGGCCGGGGTCGTTCACCAGGCGCCCCAGGGTGCCCTCCCCGGACTGCACCTTGGCCAGGATGGCGTTGACCCGGTCCAGGATCTCGGGGCCGCGGGTCTTGAGGGCCTCGGTGAAGTCCCGGGTGTTGGCCACGATGTCGGCCAGCTGGGTCTGGGCCTCCGTGGTGCCCAGGGCCACCTTGAGGGAGTGGGACACGCTGCGGATGTCGTCCGCCACGCCGTTGAGGCTCGTGATCAGGCGGTCCAGGTCGGCGCTGCCGGCCAACTGGGGCACCTCGGCGCCCTCCTTGAGGGGCCCTTTAAGGGGGTCGCCGGGCAGCAGCTCCAGGTACTTCTCCCCCAGCAGCCCCGTGGCCCGGATGCTGGCCTTGGAGCCGTGGTAGACCACGGCCCCGGGCAGCAGGCGGATGGTCACCAGGGCCTGGCCGTCGGACAGGGCGATGGACTCGACCTCGCCCACCTTCACGCCGGCCACCTGCACGGGGGACTTGATCTCCAGCCCCGCCACGGTGTCGAAGCGGGCCTTCAGCCGCATCCCCTGCTGCTCGCCGGTGGTCCACCGCTCCACCCGCCCCAGCAGCAGCACCAGCAGGGCGGCGCCCACGATGACGGCGATTCCCACCTTGGCTTCGGTCTGCACCCGGGTCCTCCTAGCGGGCCGTGATGGGCCCCTCGCTGCTGCCGGTCACGAACTGGTGGACCACCGGGTCGTCCGACGTGCGGATCTCGTCCGGCGTGCCGATGGCGACGATGCGGCCCTTGTAGAGCATGGAGATCCGGTCGGCCACGTGGTAGGCGCTCACCATGTCGTGGGTGATGACCACGGAGGTCACCTCCAGGCGCTCCTGGAGGGACCGGATCAGGCGGTTGATCACGTCGGCCATGATGGGGTCCAGGCCGGTGGTGGGCTCGTCGTAGAGCAGGATCTCCGGGTCCATGGCGATGGCCCGGGCCAGCCCCACGCGCTTGCGCATGCCGCCGGACAGCTCCGCGGGCATCAGGTCCAGCACGTCGGTCAGGCCCACCCACTCGAGCCGCTCCTGGGCCACCTCCCGCACCCGGGCCTTGGGCATGTCGGTGTGCTCCAGCAGGGCGAAGCCCACGTTCTGCCACACCGGCATGGAGTCGAACAGGGCCGCCCCCTGGAACAGCATGCCGAAGCGGCGCCGCACCTGGCTCAGGGCGTCGCCCTTGAGGCCGGAGAGGTCCTCCCCCGCCACCTCGACGTGGCCCTGGTCGGGCGCCAGCAGGCCGATGACGTGCTTGATCAGGACGCTCTTGCCGGAGCCGGAGCCGCCGATGATGACCATCGTCTCGCCCCGCTCGATGCCCAGATCCACGCCCCGGAGCACCTTCTTGGACCCGAAGGCCTTATGGACGCCCTGGATCTCGATCACCCGGTGATCAGGCTGGTGAGGAAGTAGTTGGAGACGAGCACCGCCATGGACGAGAGCACCACCGCCCCGGTGGTGGCCCGGCCCACCCCCTCGGCGCCGCCCTCGGCCACGAAGCCCTTGTAGCTGCTGATGAGGGCGATGAGGGTGCCGAACACGGCGGCCTTGAGCAGCCCCCCGAGGATGTCGTCGGCGTCCAGGTAGTCGAAGGTGCGCTTGATGTACACGGTGGGGTTGGCCCCCAGCACCTCCACCCCCACGAAGTAGCCCCCCGCGATGCCGATCACGTCGGCGAAGGTGGTCAGCACGGGCAGCATGATGAGCCCCGCCACGATGCGCGGGACCATGAGGTACTTCACCGGGCTCACCCCCATGGTGGCAAGGGCGTCGATCTGCTCGGTCACCCGCATGGTGCCCAGCTCCGCCGCGATGGAGGCCCCGGCCCGCCCGGCGGTGATCAGGCCGGTGAGCACGGGCCCCAGCTCCCGGGTCATGGACAGGGCCACCACGGTGCCCACCAGGCTCTCGGCGTTGAATCGCTTGAAGCCCGTGTGGGTCTGGAGGGCCAGCACCATGCCGGTGAAGATGGCGGTGATCAGCACCACCGGCATGGAGTTGACCCCCAGGCTCTCCATCTGGCGGAAGATGTTGCGGACCCGGTAGGGGGGCCGGATGCCCTCCCGCGCGGCCTGGAACAGGTAGCCCGCCACGCACCCCACCTCGCCCAGCACGTCCAGCGCCACGCGCCCCACGGCCGTGGGGATGCGCAGCACGGGGGACGGGGCGGCGGGCTCACTCATGGGCGTCGGCTGCGGCTCGGAAAGGCTCGGATGGAGGGAACGGGCCGGACGCCCGCCGCGCACCCCCCGGGCTCACCCGCGCGAGCCCGCGTAGCGGCGGGGGACCCGTTCCGAAACGGCGCAGAGGATATCATACGCAATGGTGCCGCACGCATCGGCGATCTCGGTGGCCGTGATCCGCCCCTCCCCCTGGGTCCCGAGGAGCACCGCCTCGTCCCCCAGGGCCGCCCCCCCCGCCACGCGCGCGAGGTCGGTCAGGTCCACCAGGGTCATGTCCATGCACACCCGGCCCACCACCGGCACGGATCTCCCGCCCACCAGCACCCGGCCCCGGTTGGAGAGCGCCCGGGGGTAGCCGTCGGCGTAGCCCACCGGGAGGGTCCCGATCACGCTCTCCCGCTTCGTGACGAAGGTCCGGCCGTAGCTGACGGGCGTCCCCGCCGGGACCCGCTTGACCTGCACCAGCCGCGCCCGCCAGGTGGCCACGGGCTTGAGGGGCCGGGGCGGCGTGAAGTCGCTGCTCGGCGGCTCGCCGTAGAGCATGATGCCGGGGCGCGCGAGGCTCCGCACCCCCTCCCCCTCGGGCCGCAGGCCGCGCATCAGGGCCGCGCTGTTGGCCACGTGCCACAGGGCCACCCCCGCCCCTTCCGGGCCCAGCTCTGCGCGCAGCTTCATCAGCCGGGCGAGCTGCTCCCGCGCGGCGGAGGAATCGGCCAGGTCGGCCTCGGCGAAGTGGGTGAACACCGCCTCCAGGCGCAGCTCCGGGCGCGCCGCCACCCGCCCCACGGCGTCGGCGGCGGCCTCGGGGGCAAAGCCGATGCGCCCCATGCCCGTGTCCACCTTCAGGTGCACCGGCAGGCGCGTCCCGGCGGCGCGGGCGGCTTCGGCCAGGGGCTCGATCTGCTCGGTTGTGAAGATCGCGGGGGTGAGGCGGGCCGCCACCACGTCCGGGGCCTCCTCGGGCAGGTAGCCCCCCATGAGCAGGACCGGGCCGCCGATGCGGGCGTCCCGCAGGGCCTGCCCCTCCGCCACGGTGGCCACCCCCAGGTAGGCGGCCCCGGCGGCGTTCAGGGCCCGGGCCACGGGCACCAGGCCGTGGCCGTAGGCGTTGCCCTTGACCACCGCCAGCAGCGGGACGCCGCCGGACAGGTCGCTCGCGGTCTGGAAGTTGTGGCGCAGCGCGTCGAGGTCGACGTCCAGGACGGTGGGGCGCATGGCACCGCTCGGGCTGGGGCCCGGCCGGGGGGGCCGGGCGGTGGGGCGGGCCGGGGCCGCCTCCCCGTGGGGGCGGGGTCAGACCTCCAGGATCTCCTCGTCCTTGCGCTTGAGGATCTCGTCCACCTGGTGGCCGAACTGGTCGGTCATCTTCTGGATCTGGTCCTGGGCGCGCTTGGCGTCGTCCTCGGAGACCTCCCCGTCCTTCTGCAGCTTCTTGATCGCCTCCACCGCGTCGCGGCGGGCGTTGCGGATGCTCACGCGGGCCTCCTCCCCGACCCGGTGGGCCTGCTTGACGAACTCCTTGCGCCGCTCCTCGGTGAGGGGCGGGATCGGCAGGCGGATCAGCTTGCCGTCGTTGCTGGGGGTGAGCCCCAGGTCGGACTGGAGCACGGCCCGCTCGATGGCCGGGATCATCCCCGCGTCCCACGGCTGGATGGTGAGCATGCGGGGCTCAGGCACCGCCAGGGTGGCCACCTGGCTCACCGGGGCCGGGTTGCCGTAGTAGTCGACCCGGATGTCGTCCAGGAGCGAGGTGGAGGCCCGCCCGGTGCGGATCCGGGCCAGCTCCCGCTTCAGGTGCTGGATGCTGGCCTCCATGAGGCCGCGGCACTTCGTCTGGGTGGCGTCCATGGGGCTGTCCCTAGTGCACGATGGTTCCGACCGGCTCCCCCTCCAGCAGGCGCCGGATATTCTCCGGGTCGCGGGCCGAAAAGACAATCACGGGCAGCTTGTTGTCCATGCACAGCGTGATGGCGGTGGCGTCCATCACCTTCAGCTCCTTCTCGAGCACCTGGAAGTAGGACAGCTCCTCGTACTTGAGGGCCTCCGGGTGCTTGACCGGGTCCTTGTCGTAGATGCCGTCCACCTTGGTGCCCTTGAGGATGACCTCGGCGTGCACCTCCATCGCCCGCAGGGCGGCGGCGGTATCGGTGGAGAAGTAGGGGTTGCCGGTGCCGGCGGCGAAGATCACCACCCGGCCCTTCTCCAGATGGCGGATGGCCTTGCGCCGGATGTAGGGCTCCACCAGCTCCATCATCTCGATGGCGGACTGGACGCGGGTGTGGACGCCACGCTGCTCCAGGCGGTTCTGCAGGGCCAGGGCGTTGAGCACCGTGGCCAGCATGCCCATGTAATCGGCGCTGGCCCGCTCCATGCCGGCGGCCTCGTCCGACAGGCCCCGGAAGATGTTGCCGCCCCCGATGACCACGGCCACCTGCGCCCCCAGGTCGCGGGCGGTCTGGATCTGGCTGGCGATGCCGTCGACGACGGCCGGTTGGATGCCGTAGCCCTGGTTGCCGGCGAGCATCTCGCCGGAAAGCTTCAGGAGGATGCGCTTGAAGCGGAGCCCGGCCACGGGTCCCCTAGGGGGTCTCCCCCAGCTGGTAGCGGACGAAGCGGCGGATCGACATGTTCTCCCCCAGCTTGGCGATCTGGCGGGTGAGGACCTCGCCCACGGTCAGGTCCGGGTCCTTGATGAAGGGCTGCTCCAGCAGCGAGACCTCGCCCAGGAACTTGTTGACCCGGCCCTCCACCATCTTCTCGACCACCTGCGCGGGCTTGCCCGACTCCAGCGCCTGGGCGGTGAAGATCTCCCGCTCCTTGGCCAGCACGGCCTCGGGGACCTCGTCCCGGGTCACGTACAGAGGCACCGGGCTGGCCCCGGCCACGTGCATGGCCAGGTCCCGCACGAAGGCCTGGAACTCGTCGGTCTTGGCCACGAAGTCGGTCTCGCAGGCCACCTCCACCAGCACGCCGATCCGGCCGCCGGCGTGGACGTAGGCCCCGATGGCCCCCTCCCCGGTCTCCCGGCCGCTCTTCTTGGCGGCCTTCGCCAGGCCCCGCGTGCGCAGCAGGTCGACGGCCTTCTCGGCGTCGCCCCCGCTCTCGGCGAGGGCCTGCTTGCACTCCATCATCCCGGCACCGGTGCGGTCCCGAAGCTCCTTGACCATGCTGGCGGTGATCTGTGCCATGTCCCTTGCTTGAAGTATTTCTTCCGCTTTTCGCGTCCGAGTCGTTGAAACCGTGGGCCTTTCCGTGCCCCGCTCAGGCCTTCTCCGAGGTCTCTTCCGCGGCCTCCTCGGGGGCCGGCGCGGCCTCGGCCGTCTCGGGGGCGGCCGCCGCTTCCGGCGCCTCGGCCGCCGCCGGGGCTTCCGCCGCCGGGGCTTCCGGCGCGGCCGGGGCCTCGGCCGCCGCGGGGGCCTCCGCCTGGGCCGCCGGCGCGGCCTGCGCCGCCGCGGAGCCGCTGCTGCGGGCCTCCAGCACGGCGTCGGCGATGCGGGTGGTGATCAGACGCACCGACTTGCTGGCGTCGTCGTTGCCCGGAATGGGGTAGTCGATCACGTCCGGGTCGCAGTTCGTGTCGGTGATGGCCACCACGGGGATGCCCAGGTGGTTGGCCTCGGCCACCGCGATCCGCTCCCGCCGGGGATCGACCACGTACATCAGGTCCGGCAGCTGGTCCAGGTTCTTGATGCCGCCCAGGGACCGCTCCAGCTTCTCCCGTTCCCGCTCCATGGAGAGGGCCTCCTTCTTGGAAAAGCGATCGAAGGTCCCGTCCTCCTTGGCCTTGTCCAGCTCCTTGAGCTTGGCGATGCGGGCCTTGATGGTCTTGAAGTTGGTCAGCTGGCCGCCGAGCCAGCGGCGGTTGACGTAGAACTGGCTGCAGCGCTGGGCCTGCTCGGCAACCACCTCCTGCGCCTGCTTCTTGGTGCCCACGAAGAGCACCTTGCCGCCCCGCTCCGCCACCTGGCGCACAGCGTTCTGCGCCACGTCGAAACACTTGGCCGTCTGCCGGAGGTCCACCACGTGGACCCCCTGGCGCTTGGCCAGGATGTACTTGCCCATCTTGGGGTTCCAGCGCCGGGCCTGATGCCCGAAGTGGACCCCCGCCTCCAACAATTCCTTGATCGTCGCCTGCTGTGGCATTCGTCTCTCCTGTCTGCGGCACCCGCGGGGCCGCCGGCCGTCGTGCGGGTTGTTCCTCCGGCCCTGCCGGACGGGGTGCCGAAGCTCCCCGGGGCGCGCCGTGTGTCGTTGAATGTTCTACGGGTGGGGCCCGTATCCCCGATCGGGCCCGAAGGCCGCTTAAAGTCGGAAGAATCTACCAGATCGCGGCCCCGCCAGGCAAGGGCGGCGCCCCGCGCGCCCCGCCCTCCGTGCGCCGGGGCCGCCTTGACAGCGGGCGCGCGGCTTCCTAGCATGCGCTGTTTCCGGTTTACATCTGGCCGGGAAGCGCTACGATGGGGGCCGATGAACCGCCGCAATGAACCGGCGCAATGAACCGCCGACTTGGAGACGACCTCGTACCCCTTGCGCCGTCCCCCGCGTGACATCGCCGCCCGCGCCCTCGCCGCCGCCCTGCTCCTGACGGCCCTGCCCGCAGCGGCGGCCCAGGAGCCCGCGGCCGAAAAGCCCACGGCCGCGGAGATCTTCGCCCGCTCCCAGGCCGTCAACCCGGGCCAGGACCAGCAGTCCCGCCTGACCCTGCTGATCAACGACGGCCAGGGGGACACCCGCAAGGTGGTCATCAAGCGCTTCTGGAAGCGCTACGACGGAGAGCGCAACCTGGTCTCCAAGGTGCTCCTGTTCCACGAGTACCCCCCCGAGACCCGGGGCACCGCCTTCATGGTCTGGACCTACACCGAGGCCAGCGGCATCCCCGCCGACCAGTGGATCTACATCCCGATCCTGCGCAAGGTCAACAAGCTCCCGGGCCAGGTCGAGCAGAACCTCCAGGGCTCCGACTTGAGGGCCTCGGACATGGACCCGCGCCCGGCAGCCCTGGACGACCATACCCTGCTCAGGCAGGAGACGATCGGCTCGAAGGCCTACGACGTGGTCGAGTCCGTGCCCCGCGAGCCCGACAAGACCTACCCGTACAGCAAGATCGTCCGGTGGATCTCCACCGACGACTACCTGATCGACAAGATCGACTACTACGACCGGGAGGGGCGCCTGCTCAAGAAGCAGACCATCGCGTGGAAGCAGATCGGGGACGCCTGGGTGTGGCAGAAGGTGGTCATCGCCAACGTCCAGACCGGCTCCCAGACCACCCTCAACCTCACCGACATCCAGGTGAACCAGGGCCTGAAGGACAGCCTGTTCACCGAGCGGATGATGGAGCAGGGCGCCGCCGCCCTGCGGTAAGGCGCACCGCCCGCCTCGGGGCCCGCCGGAGACCGCCGTGAACGCCCCCCCCACGCCCCCCCGCCGCGGCCTCCAGCGCCGGGTGGTGGCCGCCATCCTGGCCATCGGGGTGGCGTCCGTGGTGCTGGGGCTGTCGGCCGTCTTCTTTCTGGGCCGCTCCGCCCTGGAGGAGACCATCGGCACCACCTACCAGGAGCTGGCCGAGATCACCGCCCGCAACCTGGACGACGCCGTCGCCGACCACGTCCGCGAGGCCCGCACGATCACCCTCACCGCCAACGTGCTGCGGGTGGTGGGTGAGTCCAACCTCACCTACCAGGGCAGCACCGCCCAGGAGATCGCCCGCCAGCTCGCCACGATCGAGTCCCGCTGGGCCCACGACGAAGGGGTGGATGCCTACCTCCACGCCCTGCTTACCAACGAGGCCACCGACTTCCTCCGGACCGTGGACCAGACCGGCGACCGCCAGTCCGTCCACCTCCAGATCCTGGTGACCGACGCCCACGGCGCAGCCGTGGCCGCCACCCGCAAGCCCCGCCACTACGACTACTCCGGCGACGACTGGTGGCAGACCGTGATGCGCACCGGGCAGCCGTTCATCGGCGACATCGTGGCCTCCGACGAGGAGGGCGCCGCCTACGCCTTCCCCATCGCCTACCCGATCCGGCGCGGCGGCCAGGTGATCGGCGTGCTCTACATGGTCCACGACGCCCCCGCCTTCTTCCGCCTGGTCACCTCCATGCGGGTGGGCCGGACCGACCACACCATGCTGGTCAGCTCCGACGGGGTGATCATCTTCTGCCCGGTCCTGCCGGTGAAGAGCCACCACCTGAGCGAGCGGCTCCAGTCCATGGTGCTCCGGGACCGGGGCGGGTGGGTGGCCAGCGTGGAGGACGTGCACTACCCGGGGCGGATCTCCATCAACGGCTTCGCCCCCGTGGCCGGCACCTTCGACACCGACCGGACCAACTACGGCGGCAAGCGCTGGTACATCGTCACCAGCCAGGACCCCAAGGAGGCCTTCGGCCCCGTCTACATGCTGCTCAAGTGGGTGGCCCTGACAGGGCTGCTGGGGGCCCTGGTGATCTCGGTGGTGGGCTACGTGGCGGCGCGGCGCATCGTGCGCCCCCTGCATGCCCTGCGCGAGGGGGTGGAGCGGATCGCCGCCGGCAACCTGGACCACACGATCGAGGTCACCTCGGGCGACGAGATCGAGGCCCTGGGCACGGCCTTCAACCAGATGACCGAGAAGCTGCGGGCGTCCTACTCGGGGCTGGAAGCCAAGATCGCCGAGCGGACCCGCGAGCTGGAGACCAAGAACCGGGAGCTGTTCGCCCTCTACGCCATCGTCTCCACCCTCAATCGCCTGGGGCACACGGACGAGGGCTTCCGCGACGTGCTCAGCAAGGTCATGGTCACCCTGCACACGGACGCCGTGGCCCTGACGGTGCTGGGGGAGCGCGGCCCCGTGGCGAGCCACGCGGCGCCCCGGGGGGCCCTGGAAGGCCCCGACGCGACCCACGCCCTGGGCCAGCTGGAGACCCTCGTCCGCCGCGACCGACAGCCCCTCTACGTGGACGACCTGCGCACCGACACCCGCTTCAACCTGCTGGAGCGGGAGCTGGGCTACCTGGGCCTGGCGGCCTACCCGATCGTGGTGCGGGAGACCATTCGGGGGGTCCTGTATCTGCTGGACCGGGACCCGCGGGTGTTCACCGCCACCGAGCGGGCCCTGATCGAGTCCATCGCCGGCCAGCTCGCGATGAGCCTGGAGAACCTGCGCCTGTCGCGCGAGGAACGGTAAAACTTCCGCTGAAACAGCCGGCTGAAACGGTCGGCCGAAACGGCCCGCCAGGGAAGCGCGCTGGCGCGCCCCTAGGCCGCGCCCGCCCCGGCGCGGGCCAGCTCGTCCCGCAGCGCCTCCACGTCGGCGACCCCCAGCAGCTTGCCGCAAAAGCCCCCCGCCTTCAGGCGGGCGGCGATCTCCTCCAGCCGCGCCGAGGCCCGCTCCCGCTCCCCCGGCTCCGCCAGGGGCGACGCGCCGCCCCCGGCCAGGGCCCGCACCGCCTCGCCGATGGCCCGGTGGTCGAGCTGCATCCGCTTCTCGTCGGAGCACGGCGGGCAGTACCAGGCCGGGGACCGGTCTGAGCTGGGGGTCAGCCGGTCGTAGGTCCGGCCGAAGAAGTCGTGCCCGAGGGACACCTTGGCAAGGGGCTTGCCGGTGGCCCCGCACGCATCACACGCGGACGGCATCGCGGGAACTCCTGAACAGGGTGGCGGCGGCCAGCACGGCGCGCACCAGCGCGCGCCGGTCCGGGACGCCCAGGGCGACGTGGCGGGCGGGGTCGGCGAACACCGCCTCGACGGCCCGCGTCACGGCCGCCTCGGTGGGGCGCTCGCCCCGCAGGGCGGTGGCCAGGGCCGGGGCGGCGCCGTCGTCCAGCATCGCCTCGCCGGCCAGCGCCAGGGCCTCCACGGCCCCGTCCGGCCCCAGGCGGAGCCCCGCGGACACGGTCCCGATGGGCACCGGCTCGGCCGCGCCCCAGGTCAGCGTCGGGTCGGCGTCCGGGCCCGCCGGCGGAGCCCCCGGGTCCGGCGCGCCGGCGGCAGGAGGCGTCACGGCCCGGTCCAGGTCCACCGAGGTGTCCGCCCGGTAGCCCGCCGCCAGGGCCTCGGCCAGGCGCCCGAAGGTCAGGCCGGGCGAGAGGTCCGCCAGCGCGGCCCAGGGCGGGCCCTCGGAGCCCGGGCCCCCGGGCGCCGGGGCGGGGGCCGCCTCCAGGCCCAGCACGGCCTGGAACAGGCACGGCCCCCCGGCCTCGGCCGCCAGGGCCACGAGCGCCACCCGGCGGCCGTTCGCCACCAGGTGGTCGCGCCCCCCGTACACGGCCCGCAGGCTTAGGGCCGCCAGTCCCTGGATGCAGCCCCGCACGCAGCGGTTGACGATCTTGTCGAGGAACGGCACGCCCACGGCGGCCTCCAGGTCGGGCACCACGAGGCAGGCGCTCACCTGCCCCGCGCCGTAACGACAGGCGGGTCCTCCGGTGTGGCGCCGCACGGTCGTTCCGGAGGCGGGCTGGAAACGGCCCGGGGCCGTGGCATCGCCGGTGAGTCGTGAAATTGTCAGGGTGGGGGGCAGGGCCCGGTCCCGGGCCGCCGCCAGCAGCGCCCCCACTGCCGCCAGCTCCCGCTCCGGCGCGATGCCGTCGTAAACGGCCAGGCGCGGGCTGGGAGGCGGCGGGGCCACGTTCAGCTTTGGGTGCCGCCCACGGTGAGGGCGTTGACCCGCAGGGTGGGGATGCCCACCCCCACGGGAACGCTCTGCCCCTCCTTGCCGCAGGTGCCCACCCCGGAGTCGAGGGCCAGGTCGTTGCCCACGGCCGCCACCCGGGTCAGGACGTCGGGGCCGTTGCCGATCAGGGTGGCGCCCTTCACGGGGCGGGTCACCCGGCCGTCCTCGATCAGGTAGGCCTCGCTGGCGGAGAACACGAACTTGCCGCTGGTGATGTCCACCTGCCCGCCGCCGAAGGAGACGGCGTAGAGCCCCCGGCGCACCCCCCGGATGATGTCCTCGGGGGGCGTCTCCCCCGCCTCCATGAAGGTGTTGGTCATGCGCGGCATGGGGATGTGGGCGTAGGACTCGCGCCGCCCGTTGCCGGTCAGGGGCATCCCCGTCAGGCGGGCGTTGAGGCGGTCGTTGATGTAGCCCTTCAGGATGCCGTTCTCGATGAGCACCGTGCGGCTGGTGGGCACACCCTCGTCATCCACGTTGAGGGAGCCGCGCCGCCCGGGGATGGTGCCGTCGTCCACCACCGTGCAGAACTCGGCCCCCACCCGCTTGCCGATGAGCCCGGCGAAGGCCGACACCTCCTTGCGGTTGAAGTCGGCCTCCAGCCCGTGGCCGATGGCCTCGTGCAGCAGGATGCCGGGCCAGCCGGGGCCCAGCACCACGTCCATGGTGCCCGCCGGGGCGTCCTCGGCCTCCAGGTTCAGCACCGCCTGGCGGGCCGCCTCGCGGGCGAAGGCGGCGAACCGGTCGGCCTCCAGGAACTGCCCGAACTCCCGCCGCCCGCCCCCGCCGTAGGTGCCGATCTGGCGGTTCGTGCCGTCCTGGGCGATGCAGCTGACGTTGAGCCGGGACAGCGGCTGCACGTCGCCCACCACCAGGCCCTGGGAGGTGGCGATGAGGACCACCTTGTACTCGGTGCTGACCGACGCCAGCACGTTGACGACCCGCGGGTCGTAGGCCCGGGCCACGGCGTCCACCCGCTCCAAGAGGGCCACCTTGTCGGTCACCGGCACCTCGGTGGGGGACAGGCTGACCGGGTAGAGGCTCCGGGCCGGGACGCCGGCATGCACCGCCACGGGCTCCGCCCCGCCCCCCGCGCCGGCGATGGCGCGGGCGGTCTCCGCGGCGCGCCCCAGGGCCTTCAGGGAGATGTCGTCGGAGTAGGCGTAGCCGGTCTTCTCCCCGGCCAGGCCCCGCACGCCGGCCCCCTGGGAGACGTGGCGGGAGGCGGACTTGACGATCCCCTCCTCCATGCTGACCGCGTCGGAGACGGTGTACTCGAAGTAGATGTCGGCGTAGTCCACGGGCCCGCCCAGGACCCGGCCGATGAGCTGCTCCAGGTTGCCCCGGGTGAGCTCGTGCTGGTCCAGGAGCAGGGTCTCGGGCTCGATGCGGGCGAGGTCCATCGGATATTCGGTCGGTTCGGTGTCCGGATCGGCGGCGAGCGCGGCGGTGAGGGTGGTGGCGCGGGCCCGACGCCAGTATAGGTGGGGCCCGGAACGGGGGTCAACGCCGCTCGGGGGCCCCGAATCGGCCGCTGGTCAGCGGGAGCCGGACTCCTGCTCGCCGCGGCCCTGCTCGACCATGTGGTCCACGTCGATCAGGAGGGCCTGGCCCGCCACCTTGCGCACCACCAGGCGCAGGCCCCGCACCGCCACCACCTCCACCAGGCGGCGCGGCGGGATCGCCCCGCCGTCCTCGCTGCACGCGGCATAGGCCTCGCCGTTGATCCGCACCAGGCCGCCCTTGCCGCTGACCGCCTCGGTCACCACGGCGCGGCGGCCGACCCGCATCATCAGCTGGGTCTCTGCGGCCCGGTGGCGCTCCCGCTGGGTCTGCCAGCGCACGCCCAGGTACACCACCGAGGCGAAGACGACGACGATGACTGCCAGCTGGATCATCCCGCCCACATCCCCCGTCCCCGCCCTCCGGCCCCGTCCCCGTCAGATCCCGAAGTAGCGGGCCGCCGGGTGCAGCGTGACGATGGCCGAGGTGGACGCCTCCGGGTGGAGCTGGTCCCCCTCGCTCATCACGATCCCGATCTTCGCCGCCTCGAGCAGGTCCAGAATCATGCGCTGATCGGCCAGGTTGGGGCAAGCCGGGTAGCCGAACGAGTAGCGCGAGCCCCGGTAGCCCTGGTGGATCAGCTTGTGGGTGTCGCGGGCGTCCTCCCCGGCGAAGCCCAGCTCGGCGCGGATGCGCTGGTGGACCACCTCCGCCAGAGCCTCGGCCATCTCCACCGTGAGGCCGTGCAGGAAGAGGTACTCCGTGTAGCGGTGCGCCGCGAACCACGCCCGGGCCTCGTCGGAGGCCCGCTGCCCCATGGTCACCAGCTGGAACGCCACCACGTCCCGGATGCCGGAGTCGAGGGGGCGGTAGAAGTCCGCCAGGCACAGCCCCCCCTTCTCCTCCCGCTGGCGCGGGAAGGTGAAGCGGGCCGCCTCGCCGCCGTCGGCGCTCCACACGATCAGGTCGTCCCCGTCGGCGTTGCAGGGCCAGTAGCCGTACACCGCCTGGGGCTCCAGGATCCCCTCCCGGGCGCAGCGCTTCAGCAGGTCGTTGTAGATCGGCCGCACGGTCTCCTTGACGAAGTCGTCGAAGCGCCCCTCGTAGGCCGCCGGCAGGGCCTTCTTCTTGAAGCCCCACTGGAACTGGAACAGCATCGTCTCGTTGATGAACGGGGCGATGTTCTGCAGCGGGATCGCCTCCAGCCGGCGCGGCCCCCAGAACGGCGGTGTCAGCTCCGGCACCCCCTCCCAGCTCACGTGCGACCGGTGGGGGGCCGGCGGGGCGTGGCGGAAGCGCTCGGCCAGCTCGTCCGCCAGGGTGGGCATGGTGGCAGGCTCCGGGACTGCGTCCGCCGGCGCGGCCGTTTCCGGGATCGTTTCCGGGGCGGCCGCCTCGGGCGCGGGCGCCGGAGCGGCCTCGGCCGCCTCCCCCCGGCTGATGCGGGCCATCAGGTCCAGGCCCTCGAAGGCGTCCCGGGCGTAGTCCACCCGACCGGGGGCGTAGGCGGCCCGGCAGTCGCCCTCGACGTACTTGCGGGTCAGGGCCGCGCCCCCCAGCAGCACCGGCAGGGCGAACCCTTCGGCCCGGAGGGCCTCCAGGGACTCCCGCATGATCACGGTGGACTTGACGAGCAGCCCCGACAGCCCCACGGCGTCGGGCCGGTGCTCGCGGATGGCGCCGATGATGTTCTCCACCGGCTGCTTGATCCCCAGGTTGACCACCTCGTAGCCGTTGTTGGTGAGGATGATGTCCACCAGGTTCTTGCCGATGTCGTGCACGTCGCCCTTCACCGTGGCCAGCACGATGCGGCCCTTGGCGGAGCCGTCCACCCGCTCCATGTGGGGCTCCAGGTAGGCCACGGCGGCCTTCATGGTCTCGGCCGACTGGAGCACGAAGGGCAGCTGCATCTGTCCGGACCCGAACAGCTCCCCCACCACCTGCATCCCCCCCAGCAGGATGTCGTTGACGATCTCCAGGGCCGGGTGCGTGCCCAGGGCCTCGTCCAGGTCGGCCTCCAGGCCGTTGCGGTTGCCGTCGATAATGCGGGCCTTGAGGCGCTCCTCCACGGTGCGGGGCACCTCCCGCTCGGCACGGGGCCCCTCCGCCCCTTCGGGGAACAGGGCCAGCAGCGCCTGGAGCGGGTCGTAGCCCTCGCAGCGCTCGTCCCGGATCAGGTCCAGGGCCACCTTGTGGTGGTCCTCGGGGATCTTGTAGAGGGGCTCGATGCGGGCCGCGTTGAGGATGGCCATGTTCATGCCGGCGGCCTGGCACTCGTGCAGGAACACCGAGTTGAGCAGGTGCCGGGCCTGGGGCTTCAGGCCGAAGGAGATATTGGAGAGCCCCAGCATGATCTGCCCCTCGGGCAGGGCCTCGCGGATGCGGCGGATCGCCTCCAGGGTCTCCAGGCCCAGGCGGCGGTCGTCGGCCATGCCGGTGCAGATGGTGAAGGTGAGGGGGTCGATGATCAGGTCCGCCGGGTCCAGGCCGTGGCGTCCCACGGCGAAGGCGTGCAGCCGCTCGGCCACCGCCAGCTTGCGGCCGGCGGTCTTGGCCATCCCCTCCTCGTCGATGGTCAGGGCCACCACGGCGGCCCCGAAGCGCCGCGCCAGGGCCAGGACGCGCTCGGCCTTCTCCTCCCCGTCCTCGAAGTTGATCGAGTTGATGATGCACTTGCCGCCGGCGCGCTTGAGGGCGGTCTCGATCACCTCCACCTCGGTGGAGTCGATCATCAGGGGGGCGTCCACCTGGGTGGCGAAGCGGCGCACCACCTGGTCCGCGTCCGACGCCTCGGGGCGGCCCACGTAGGCCACGCACACGTCCACGGCGTGGGCCCCCTCCTTCACCTGGTCGATCCCCACCCGCACGGTGCCGTCCCAGTCCTCCGCCGCCAGCAGGTCGCGGAAGGCCCTCGAGCCGTTGGCGTTGCTGCGCTCCCCCACGGCGAACACGGCGTTCTCCTGCACGTACGGCACGAAGCGGTACAGCGACGAGACCCCCTTGGGGGCCTCCGGCGTCCGGGCCTTGGGGGCGCGGCGGCCGATGCGCGCGATGACGGCCTTCAGGTGCTCCGGGGTGGTGCCGCAGCAGCCGCCGATGATGGACACCCCGTCCTCCTCCACGAAGCGGTGGTGCCAGTCGGCCAGCTCCGCCGGAGTGAGGGGGTAATGGGTTTGGCCGTCCACCAGCTCCGGCAGCCCGGCGTTGGGCAGCACGGACACCGGAAGCGGGGTGTTGGCCGCCAGGTAGGCCACGTGGGGCGCCATCTCGCGGGGGCCGGTGGCGCAGTTGAGGCCGACGGCGTCCACCCCCATGGCCTCCAGGGCGCACAGGGCGGCGGCGATCTCGCTCCCCAGCAGCATCGTGCCGGTGGTCTCCATCGTCACCTGGGCCACGATCATGGGACGCTCCTCCGGCGGGAGGTCGCCCTTGAGGGCCTCGAGCGCCCGCTTGCAGCCGTTGATGGCCGCCTTCATCTGGAGCAGGTCCTGCGCGGTCTCGACCAGCAGGGCGTCGGCGCCCCCCTCCACCAGCCCCAGGGCCTGGGCGTGGTATGAGGCCTCCAGGTCGTCGTAGCTCACCTGGTCCAGGGACGGCAGGCGGGTGCCGGGGCCGATGGAGCCGAACACGAAGCGGGGCCGCTCGGGGGTGGCGTACCGGTCGCACGCCTCCCGGGCCAGGCGGGCCGCCAGGGCGTTGAGCTCGGTGACCCGGTCCTCCAGGCCGAACTCGGCCAGCACGATCCGGTTGGAGCCGAAGGAGTTGGTCTCCACCGCGTCGCACCCCACCTCCAGGTAGGCGGCGTGGATCGCGCGCACCACGTCCGGGCGGGTCTCGCACAGGATCTCGGAGCAGTTCTCCTTGCCCAGGAAGTCCCGCTCCAGGTCCAGGTCGTACCCCATGAGCATGGTGCCCATGCCCCCGTCCAACACAAGGACGGACTCGTTGAGGAAGTGCCTGAGGTTCATGTTTTTGGAATTCATGTTACCAGATCGTGAGGGCTGTCCCCGGCGTTGACCGGCCCTTTCCATGCCCCTATTCTTCCCCGCCACGGGGCCCCACCGCGCAAGTGCCCGCCCCGCCAGGAGACCGCCCCCCGTGACCGACCCCGCCGACCCCGCCGCCACCGACGCCCCGCCCGCCGCCCCCTCGGCCGATCCGCCGGTCCTGGAGCTGGCCCGGGCCCTGGTGCGGGTCCCGTCGGTCACCCCGGAGGACGCCGGCTGCCAGCGCATCCTGGCCGAGCGCCTCAAGGCCCTGGGCTTCACCCTGCACGACCTGAGCTCGGGGCCGGTGCGGAACCTCTACGCCCGCTTGGGAGACGCCCGACCCGTGGTGTGCCTGGCGGGCCACACCGACGTGGTGGCCCCCGGCCCCCGGGACGACTGGACCGACGACCCCTTCGCCGCCACGGTGCGGGACGGCCGCCTCTACGGACGCGGCTCCGCCGACATGAAGGGGGCCCTGGCGGCGATGGTGTGCGCCGTGGAGGGGCTGCTGGCGGAGGGTACGCGGCCCGCCGGCTCCATCGCCTTCCTGGTCACCGGCGACGAGGAGGGGGACGCCGCCGAGGGCACCGCCCACATGGTGGGGTGGCTCGAGGCGCGGGACGAGCTGCCCGACTTCTGCATCGTGGGGGAGCCGTCCTCGACCGAAGTGCTGGGGGACACCCTCAAGCACGGCCGGCGCGGCTCCGTCACGGGGACCCTCACGGTCCACGGGGTGCAGGGCCACGTGGCCTTCCCCGAGCGGGCCGACAACCCGATCCACCGCGCCCTGGGCGCCCTGGACGCCCTGGCGGGGCACCACTTCGACGACGGCGACGCCGACTTCCAGCCCACCACCCTCCAGATGAGCAACATCCACGCCGGCACCGGGGCCACCAACGTCACCCCCGGACACCTGGCGGTGGTCTTCAACCTGCGCTTCTCGCCCCGCTCCACCCCGGCCTCCATCGACGCCCGGGTGCGGGAGGTCCTGGACGGGGCGGGGCTGCGCTACGACCTGGAGTGGCAGGTGGCGGGGCACCCCTTCCTGACCGGGGCCGGGCCCCTCACCGAGGCCCTGGGGGCGGCCGTGCACGAGGTCACGGGGCGCCGCACTGCCCTGTCCACCACGGGCGGCACCTCCGACGCCCGCTTCATCGCCCCCAAGGGGGTGGCGGTGGCGGAGCTGGGCCTCGTCAACCGCACGATCCACCAGGTGGACGAGTGCGTGCCCGTGGCCGACCTGGAGGCCCTGGCCCGTATCTACGGGGCCGCCCTGCGGCGCCTGCTGGGCCTTTAGGGGCCGCCTCAGCGCCGCCGCCCCGGCGGGCCCTCGGCCGGGTCCTTGAGCGGGGCCACGGTGCGGTGCCGTAGGAGCAGGTGGCCACCGAACTCCAGGGTCCGGTACACGGGCGCGAAGTCGGCCTTCAGGTCGTCGTCCGTCAGGGCCGCCTCCCCCGTGTCGCGCCGCACGGCCTCGAAGATCCGTCCCAGCGACCGCTGCCCGTCCATGTTGGCGAAGATCGCCGCCGTGTAGCGCCGGGGCGTGAAGCGGTAGCCGAAGGCCTGGGTGCGCACCTCCACCGGTGCGCCGGGCGCGCGCCGCATCTGGTCCGCCAGCTGCCGGTGCGCGTCCGGCGGAAAGCCCACCAGAAACGGCACGTTGTCCAGGTCGTCGAGAGAGGCCACCGTGTCGGGGGCCCGGGCGGCGTAGACCTGGTGCTTGATCAGGAGCCCCGTCACCAGCTCCGCCACGGCCCGCTGCTCCCGCACGGGAAGGGCCCGCACCCGCTCGAGCAGCCCCGGGTCGCGGATGCAGTTCGCCGGGTCCAGCAGCATCCGGTCCGGCGGCCGGCTGTAGTCCACCAGGGTCAGCCCCGCCCGCTCCACGAAGTCGTAGGTCTCGGGAACCGTGTAGGCCCGGTCCTGCTCGTGCAGGAACACGTCGTAGATCCCCACGTCCCCGTCCGTGCGGTGGTCGGTGATCAGCTCCTCGCCCCGCTTGAACCAGTTGCCCGCGGGCAGCTCGGCCAGGACCGCCTTGGTGGTGTCCACCTTGGCCTGGATGTCCGGCTCGTCGCCGTTGATCAGGCGCATCAGCTCCTGCATCTGGTACACCCCGGTGCGCCCGTAGGTGGCGTAAAGCATGAGGGACATCAGGCCGTCGGGCTTGAGCACGGCCGTGAGGGCCTTCAGCCCCGCGTCCGGGTCCGCCAGGTGGTGCAGCACGCCGACGCAGTTGACGTAGTCGAACGGCTCCAGGCCCCGCTCCGGCAGCTCCAGCAGGGAGCCGTGCAGGAAGGTGATGTTCTTGAGGCCCCGCACCCGGGCCCGGGCCCGGGCCACGTCGTTGCTGGCCTCGCTGATGTCGATGGAGACCACCCGGGCGCCGGAGAAGCCCTTGAGCTGCTCGGCCAGGTAGATCGTGCCGTCCCCCGTGCCCGAGCCCGCCACCAGGGCCTTGAAGCCCCGGAAGTCCCGCCGCCCCTGGAAGCCGTAGTGGTTCAGCAGCGCGAGCTGGTCGGAGTACGTGCGGATCAGCCGCTTGCGCTCGTCGCGGGAGTCGCGGGGCGGGTACGGCAGTGCCTCGTACTGGGCCCGCACGTTGGCGAGGTATGCGGCGTCCTTCGGCATCGGCCCGCGCCGGATCAGGTCCCTTCCGGGGGCGCCCCGGCCGGGGCGGCGGGGGGCGCCACGTAGGCCGGGACGGACCGGTGGCGCAGCAGGAGGTGGCCGCCGAACACCATGCGGGCGTAGACGGGGGCGAAGTCGGCCGCCAGGTCCGCGTCCGACGGGCCCCCGGCCCCGGTGGCGCCCCGCACCGCGGCGTAGATCTCCCCCAGGGAGCGCTCCCCGTCCAGGTGGTCGAAGATGGCCGCCGTGTGGCGCCCCGGCTGGAAGCTGTACCGGTAGATCTGGGCGTTGATCTCCACCGGGGCACGGGGCGCCTGCCGCACCTGCGCCGCCAGCGCCCGGCTCGACTCGGCCTTGAAGCCGCCGGTCAGGAACGGCACGTTGTCCAGGTCGTCCGGCGACGCCACGGTGTCCGCGGTCGCCGCCACGTAGAAATCGTGCTTGATGAGGCGTCCCGTCATCAGCTCCGCCACGGCCCGCTGAGTGCGCAGGTCCCGGGCCCGGACCCTCTCCAGCAGGGAAGCGTCGGGGATGCAGGCCTCCGGGTCCAGCAGCACCCGGTCCCGGGGCCGGTAGTACTCCACCAGCTTGAGGCCCGCCCGCTCTACGAAGTCGTAGACCTCCGGCACCGTGTACGCCCGGTCCTGCTCGTGCAGGAACAGGTCGTAGACCCCCACGTCCCCGAACAGCTTGTGGTCGTGAACCAGGTCTTCGCCGCGCTTGAGCCAGTTGCTGGGGGGCAGGCAACCCAGCACGGCCTTGGTGTTGTCCACCTTGGCCTGGATGTCCCGCTCGTCGCCGTTGACCAAGCGCATGAGGGCCTGCATCTGGTAGATCCCGGTGCGGCCGTAAGTGGCGTAGAGCATGAGCCCCATGGCGCCGTCGGACTTCAGGACCGCCTTCAGGGCATTCAGTCCCGCGTCCGGGTCCGCCAGGTGGTGCAGCACGCCGCTGCAGTTGATGTAATCGAACGGCTCCAGGTCCATCTCGTCCAGGTCCAGCAGAGAGCCGTGCAGGAAGGTGATGTTCTTGAGGCCCCGCACCCGGGCCCGGGCCCGGGCCACGTCGTTGCTGGCCTCGCTGATGTCGATGGAGATCACCCCCGCGCCGGGGAAGCGCTCCAGCTGCGCGGCCAGGTGGATCGTGGCGTCGCCGGTGCCCGAGCCCGCCACCAGGGCCCTGAAGTCGCCAAAGTCCCGGCGGCCCCGGTAGCAGAAGTGGTTGAGGGTCGCCAGGTGGTCGCCCTCGGTGCGGATCAGGCGGGTGCGCTCCTCCTCCGGGTCGCGGGCGGGGTACGGCAGGGCCTCGTACTGGGCCCGCACATTGGCGAGGTATCGGGCGTTGTCCTGCATCAGGCTCCGCGTTGCATCAGGCCCCGCGCCACATCAGGCTCCGCGCGGCATGGGGTCGTTCCAGGGCCGTGGACACACCAGGATAGCCGGGGTGGCCGGATTTGCGAAGGCGGGCGTTCAGCGCCGCCGCGCCGGGCGCATGGGACCGGCGGACGGCTCGGGGTGGGCGGGCACCGATCGGTGCCGCAGCATCAGGTTGCCGGCGAAGGCCATGCGGTCGTACACGGGGCGGAAATCCGCCGCCAGGGCGGCGTCGGTCAGCCCCCCCTCCCCGGTTTCGGCCCGCACCGCGGCGAAGATCTCCCCGAAGCAGCGGGCGCCGTCCAGGTGGGTGAAGATGGCCGCCGTGTGGCGCCGGGGCACGAAGGCGTACTTGAAGTCCCCGGTATTGACCTCCAGCGGCGCGCCCGGCGCCCGCCGGAGCTGGGCCGCCAGGGCCAGGTGCACCCCCTCGCCGGGGAAGCCCGAGAGAAACGGCACGTTGTCCAGGTCGTCCGGCGAGGCCACGGTGTCGGCGGAAGGGGCCGCGTAGACGTGCTGCTTGGTCAGTCGGCCCGAGATCAGCTCGGCGATGGCGCGCCGGGTCGGCAGGTCCAGGGCCTGCACGCGCTCCAGGACCGCGGCGTCCCGCAGGTAGGTGGCCGGCTCCAGCAGCGCCCGGTCCCGGGCCTGGCAGTAGTCCACCAGGTGCAGCCCGGCCCGCTCCACGAAGGCGTAGACTTCAGGCACCGTGTAGGCCCGGTCCTGCTCGTGCAGGAACAGGTCGTAGATGCCGGCGTCCCCCATGCGCTCGTGGTCCGAGACCAGGTCGGCGCCGCGCTTGAACCAGTTGCCGGCGGGCAGGCAGGCCAGGACCGCCTTGGTGTTGTCCACCTTCACCTGCAGGTCCGGCTCGTCGCCGTTGATCAGGCGCATCAGCGCCTGCATCTGGTACACGCCCGTGCGCCCGTAGCGGCCGTACACCATCAGCCCCAGGGCCCCCTCCGGCTTGACGACCGCCTTCAGGGCCTTGAGGCCCTCGTCCGGGTCCGCCAGGTGGTGCAGCACGCCGGTGCAGTTCACGTAGTCGAACGGCTCCAGGTCCATCGCGGCCAAGTCCAGCAGCGAGCCGTGCAGGAAGGTGATGTTCCTCAGGCCCCGCACCCGGGCCCGGGCCCGGGCCACGTCGTTGCTGGCGGCGCTCACGTCGATGGAAACCACCCGGGCCCCGGGCAGCGCTTTCAGCTGCTCGGCCAGGTAGATCGTGCCGTCGCCGGTGCCGGCCCCGGCCACCAGGGCGCGGAAGGCCCGGAAGTCCTGGCGGCCCTTGAAGCAGAAGTGGTTGAGGTTGGAAAGCCGCTCGGAGGACGGGTTGATGAGCCGCTCCCGCTCCTCCTTGGGGTCGCGGGCGGGGTACGGCAGGGCCTCGTACTGGGCCCGCACGTTGGCGAGGTATCGGGCGTCCTTTTGCATCAGGCTCCGCGCTGCATGGCTCCTCGGGGTCCGCGAAGCCCCAAGGATAGCCGGGGTCCCGGAAAATGCGAAGGTACCCCCTACCCGCCCTCCGGCAGGCGGCGCACCCCCGTGGCCACCGTCCCGTCCGGCCCCAGGTCGATCCAGCGGTAGCCGGCCGGACGCGCGTCCAGGGTGAACTCGGCGGCCCCGGGGGTGAACTGGATGCTGGTGGCGGGGGAGGACAGGAACCGGACCCCGTCCCGGGTCGCGTCCTGCTCCTGGTGGACGTGGCCCCACACCACGCAGCGCACCTGCCGGTGGCGGGCGACCAGGTCCAGCAGGTCGGTCGGGCTCTCCAGGCCGATGGCGTCCATCCAGGCGCTGCCCGTGGCGAGGGGCGGGTGGTGCAGGGCCAACAGCGTGGGCCGGTCGGGGCGCGCCGCCAGGGTCCCGTCCAGGAAGGCCAGCTCCGCAGCCGACAGGGCGCCCCCCACCGCCCCCGCCACCCGGGTGTCGGCCAGCAGGACGTGCCACGGCCCCAGGAAGTGGCTGCGCTCGAGCCGCACGCGGTTGCCAACCTCTTGAAAAGCCTGGCCCATCGCCGCCGGGTCGTCGTGGTTCCCCGCCAGGGCCAGTACCGGCCGGCCGAAGGGCGCCAACAGGTTCGATAGGACCCTATAGGACTCCTTGGTCTCGTCCTCGGAGAGGTCCCCGGTCAGCAGGAACGCCGCCGGCTCCGGCTCGTGCGCCCGCACCAGGTCCAGCACCCGCGCCAGGGCGTCCCGCACCACCACCCCTTTGAGCGTGCCCTCCGGCGCTGCGGTCAGGTGGGTGTCGGTGAGGTGGATCAGGCGCATCGTCGTCCTGTCGGGGCCTTCGGGGGGCCCGTGTCTCCTGCCTGGGCCCGGTGGGGCGCCGCCGGTCCGCCCGGCAGTGGCCGCCCACCGCCGGGTCGTTGCGGGGGAGCCTGCGCGGACACCGCGGGGCCCGTGGCCCCTAATATCCCCGCTTCTGCTCCCGGATGTGGGGCAGCTTCGGGGCCTTGCCGGCGGCCGTGGCCTGGAGCCACCGGATCTCCCTGGCATAGCCCGACTCCCCGGCGGGGGTCTCCAGGAACATGGGCACGCCCCGGGTGCGGGGGTCCGTCACCAGGCGGGCGAAGGCCCCCGGGCCGATCTCCCCGCGCCCGATGAGGGCATGGCGGTCCACCAGGGACCCCAAGGGCACCTTGCTGTCGTTGACGTGGAAGGCGCACAGCCGCTCCAACCCCAGCTCGGCCTCGAACTCCGCCCAGGTGGCCTCCCAGCCCGCGTCGGTGGCGATGTCGTAGCCCGCCGCGAACACGTGGGCGGTGTCCACGCACACCCCGAAGCGCTCCGGCCGTTCCAGGCGCCCCAGCACGTCCGCCAGCTCGGCGAACGAGCGCCCGATCGTGCTCCCCTGCCCCGCCACGGTCTCCAGCACGAGCCGGACGGGGCTGTCCGGGTGGCGGTCGCAGATGCCGTTCAGGGTGTCGGCCAGGCGCCGCACCCCGGCCTCCACGCCGGCCCCCATGTGGGCCCCGGGATGGAAGTTGAGCAGCTCGATCCCCAGGCGGTCGCAGCGGGCGATCTCGGCCTCGAAGGCGGCCACGGACCGGGCGTGCTTGTCGGCGTCCGGGGAGCAGAGGTTGATCAGGTAGGCGTCGTGGCTCATCACCGTGCCGATGCCGCAGGCGGCTCGCCGGGCGGCGAAGGCCGCCGCCTCGTCGTCCTCCAGGGGACGGGCGTTCCACGACATCTGGTTGCGGGTGAACACCTGCATGCAGCGGGCGCCGATCTTGCGGCCCCGGTCCGGGGCCTTGTCCACCCCGCCGGCGGTGGAGACGTGGCAGCCGACCTCCAGGCTCATGCCGCCAGCGCCTCCCGCACGGCCTTCGCCAGGGCCCGGTTCATCCCCGGCACCGCCGCGATGGCCTCCTCCCCCGCTCCCTTGAGGCCCTCCACGCTGCCGAAGGCCGTGAGCAGGGCCCGCTTGCGGGCCGGGCCGATGCCCGGCACGGCGTCCAGCAGGGAGTCCTTCAGGCGCAGCGAGCGCAGCTTGCGGTGGTAGGTCACGGCGAAGCGGTGGGCCTCGTCCCGGATCTGCTGCAGGATGCGGGTGGCCGGGGCGCCGGGCTTGAGAACCACGGGCTCCTTCCAGCCGGGCCGGAACACCCGCTCGAAGCGGTCGCCCCGCTCCTTGGCCAGGCCCGCCACTTCCGGCATGCGCCCCGGCGGGATCTTCAGGTCCGCCAGGGCCCTCAAGGCGGCCCCCACCTGGCCCCGGCCGCCGTCGATCAGAATCAGGTCCGGCAGGTCCTCCCCCGCCTCCAGCACCCCGCGGTAGCGCCGCCCCACCACCTCCCCCATGGCCAGGAAGTCGTCCGGCCCGACCGTGGAGCGGATGCGGAAGTGGCGGTAGTCGGCCTTCTTCGGCCCCGCCCCCTCCCAGACGACGAGGGAGGCCACCGTGAGGTCGCCCTGGATGTGGGAGATGTCGAACCCCTCCACCCGGTACGGGGTGCGGGCGAGCCGCAGGGTCTGCTGCAATGCCAGCAGGCCCCGCTCCCCGGCCCGTTCCGCCTCCAGGCGGGCCTGAAGCGAGCGCTCGGCGTTGGCGGCGGCCAGATGAAGCAAGGCCAGGCCCCGGCCCCGGCTGGGGGATTCGATGCGGCAGGCCTTGCCCCGCAGGGACGAGAGCCACTCGGTGAGGGCCCCGGGCTCGGGCACCGGGGCCGGCAGCAGCAGGCGCGCCGGGATCGGCACCCCGCCGTCGTAGAACTGCTTGATGAAGGCGCCGTAGACCTCCCCGTCCGGCACCCCGGACAGGTCCTCCCACACGAAGGCCTTGGTGCCCACCATGGAGCCGCCCCGCACGAACACCACCTGGAGGCCGGCCCACCCCCCGGCCCGGGCCAGGCCGAACACGTCCACCTCGCCCCCGCCGGGGGTGGTAATCCGCTGCCGGGTGAGGGTCTGCTCGATCTGCCGGATGCGGTCGCGCAGGGCCGCCGCCCGCTCGAAGGCCAGACCCTCGGCGGCCTGCTCCATCTGGCCCTGGATCTCCCGGATCAACTCCCGGTCGCGTCCCTCCAAGAACAGGCGCACTTCCCGCACGGTGGCGGCGTAGTCCTCGCGGCTCTGGTAGCCCGTGCAGGGGGCCTTGCAGCGGCCGATCTGGTACTGGAGGCAGGGCCGGTCGGCGGTGCCGTCGATGACGATGTCGCAGTCCGCCAGGGGGAAGTGGGCGTGGATCAGGCGCAGGGTCTGGCGCATGGCCCCGGCCCCCACGTAGGGGCCGTAGTACTTGGCGCCGTCGTCCTTCACGCGCCGCATCACCGTCAGGCGCGGGAACGGCTCGTTCACCGACAGGCGGATGTAAGGGTAGTTCTTGTCGTCCCGCAGCATGACGTTGTAGGGGGGACGGTGGCGCTTGATGAGGTTGTTCTCCAGCACCAGCGCCTCCACCTCGCTGGCGGTGACGACGGTCTCGATATCGCGGATCTTGCGGACCAGGATGCGGGTCTTGGCGGTGTGGCCTGCCGCCTTCTGGAAGTAGCTGCGCACCCGCGAGCGGAGGGACTTGGCCTTGCCCACGTAGAGCACGGCGCCCCGCTCCCCCTTCATCAGGTAGACGCCGGGGCTGTCCGGCAGGTGGGCGAGGACCTCCCGCAGGTCGGCGCGGATGCGCTCGGGCGCGTCGTTGGTGGGCGCGGGGGCCATGGGGCCCATTCTATCAGGGGGTGGGCGCGGCCCGCCGGGGGGTGCGAGGGCCGAAAGGGGGGGTCCGGGGACGGGGCTACGGCCCCGGGACCCGCTCGAAGAAGGCGGCCTCGTCGGCCGACAGGGACACGAAGCCGGTGCGGAACGGCCGCGGCCGCGCCGCCGGGGCCGCCTTGCCCGGAGGCGGCGCGGCGGCCGCCAGGGGCTCCACCAGGAGGCCCACCTGGTCCCCCACCCGCACGGCCCGGAAGGCGCCGAAGCGCACCCGGGGCGGGGCACCCGCCCGGGCCAGGCCCACCGGCGCCGAGGGGCCCAGGACCAGGAGCCCCAGGCCCTCCAGGGCCGACGGCTCCGCCAGGGCGGGGTGCTGACCGGCCAGCCACGGCCCGGCGGCGGCCACCGCCTCCAGGGCCGCCAACCCCGCCAGAAGGGCGCGGCCGGGGTCGGACGTGTCGAAGCTCACCAGGGTGGCCCGCCCCTCCCCGTCCAGCACCAGGGCGGGGGCCCCCTCCAGGGGCAGGGCCGGGTCCAGCACCGCCGCGGGACCCAGCACCGGCTCCAGCGAAGCCAGGATCAGGTCCCTCAGGTCGGCGCCGTCGGGCAGGGGCGCGGGCTGGATGCGGAGCGGCATCGGGCGGGCGGTCACGGGGCGGGGGCGGGCGCGGGGGCGTCCGTCGCCATCTCGGGCGCCCGATCGGACGCCAGGTCGGCCTCCAAATCGGTGGCCAGCAGCCGTGCGATTCCGTCCAGGGCGGCCGCCAGGCGGGCCTCGGGGCCGGGGCCCAGCAGGTCCACCGGGGCGTGGGCGGGGGGGGGCTCCGGGGCGTAGCCGTAGCTCACCGCCTCCAGCCCCAGAAAGCGCAGGGCGCCCTCGGCCAGCAGGTCGAAGTGGCGGCGCGCGGCCTCCTCGTCCGGGGCTGCGGCCATCACCACTCCCACGGGGCCGGCGTGGCCCGCCATCGCCAGGGCCTTGAGGCACAGGTACGCCTCCCGCACCCCGTCGCGGTCGGTGCGGGCCAGCAGGAGGGGGCGGCCGAAGCCCCCCGGCAGGGGCCAGTCGTCGGCGGCCAGGGGCGCCAGGCACAGGTCCGGCGCCGGGTCCAGCGCCGCGGCGTCCCGCAGCAGCCCCTCCAGGTCGGCGGGGCCGCCCCCCCCGCCGCGAACGGCAGGGGGAGCGGAGGCTTGTGGGTGGGTCGGGTCGGAGGGGTCGGGGCGGGATGCCGTCCGGACGCCCCTCCGAGCGTCCAGGACAGCGGACGACCTTCCTCGGGCGAGGAAGGCCTGCGGGAGAAGTGCAAGCGGGAGGTCCGCCCCCGGCGCGGCCAACACCGGGATCAGCGGCGGCGTCCTTCCGCCCGCGGCGGACCGTTCGTCGGGTCCGCTCAGGAAGTGGTGGCTGATCCGCTCCAGCCGCTCCCGGGAGCGGCCGGAGGCCTGTGCGACGCGACCCATGGTGTCAGCAGGTCGGCGGCGCCGTATCGACGTTCAGCAGGGAGTTGTTGCCCCCGTAGATGTTGGGCACCTGCTCCGGGTTGCCGGGGTCCTCCTGCCACACGCCGTCCACGATCACCCGGTACTGGTAGGCGCCCGGCCTGAGGCGCATCACCTTCCTGACCCGGCCGCCCTGGGCGCGGGTGGTGATGCCCCGGTCCGGAATCCAGTCGTTGAAGTCGCCGGCCACCTGGACCCGGCGGCCCTTGAGGCCGGAGAAGTCCAGGATCACCTCGGAAAGGGTGGGGCCGTCCTCGGCCTCGGACGCGCGGCGCGCCGCCAGCTCCACCGAGGTGCGCAGGGCGAAGGCCCCGCCCGGCTCGGCCGGGGCCGCGTCCTTCGCCGCCGCGTCCTCCGGCGGGTCGTCTTCCGGGATGGCCGCTTCCGGGATGGCGTCTCGCGGGATGGCGTTCAGGGCCGGCTCGGCCTCGAGCGGGGCGGCCTCGACCGCCGCCTCGATGGCGCGCACGATCTCCGCCCCGTCGTCCCCGGCGTCGGTCGCGGGGTCCTCGATGTCCGCGTCCTCCGGCTCCGGCGCGGCGGCCTCGCGGGCCGCCTCCGCCGGGTCCTCGAGGTCCCCGGTGTCCGGCGCCTCCGGGGCCTCGCCCCGGTCCGCCGTGTCCCACGGGTCCGTCGCGCCCTCGGCATCGACTTCGGCGTCGGCGTCGGCGTCGGGATCATCCAGGGCCACCGGGGCGTAGCGCCGCCCGTCGCTGCCCACCAGACCCGTCTCCGGGGCCGCTTCGGGCCGCGTGGCGGCGGCGCCGGCGGAGCGCCCCTTGCCGGTGCCGCGGAAGGCCGTGACGGTCACGCGGCCCACGCGCTCGCCCATCAGCTCCCGGGCCAGCCGGTCGTAGTCCAGCGCGGCGATGTTCTCGGCGTCCTGGTCGAAGATGGGGCGCCCCGCCCGGGCCGCCTCCTTCAGGCGCACGGTGTAGTGGACGCAGCTCTCGGCGAGGGTGTCGGGGAACAGGTCCTTCAGTTCCCGGAGCATGTCGCGGGTGAAGCGGGGCCGGAGGTCCACCATGGTGGGCAGCACCGTGATCGGCAGCTCGGTGTGGTAGCGCTCGGCCAGGAGGTCCACCGTCTCGCTCAGGCGCTCCACCCCGTCCAGGGAGAAGGCGCTGATCTCGATGGGCACCACCACCCGGTCGGCGGCGCGCAGGGCGTTGAAGGCCAAGAGTCCCAGGGACGGCGGGCAGTCCACCACGGCATAGGTGTAGCCGTCCTCCACCTGGGCGAGGTGGGAGGCCAGGCGCCACTCCCGCTCCGGCGTCTCCGCCAGCAGGTGCTCCACGGCGGCCAGGGAGATGGTGCCGGGCACCAGGTCCACCCCCTGGGCCACCCCGGGCACGATCACCTCGGGCAGGGTCACCTCCCGCAGGAACACCTCGTACAGGCCCGGGCGCTCCTCGCAGCGCAGCCCCAGGCCCAGGGAGGCGTGGCCCTGGGGATCCATATCCACCAGCAGCACCCGTTCCCCGCGGCGGCCGAGCGCCGCGGCCAGGTTGATGGCGGTCGTGGTCTTTCCGCACCCCCCCTTCTGGTTGGCGATCGCGATGATTTCCATAGACCCCCTCCCTCTGCCGGGTGCCGCCACCGTCGCGGCGGCGGCCCGACGGGCTCGGGCCGCGCCGACGGGGGACGGCGCAGGCCGGGCGTTTCGTGCAGATTTCCCTCTCACCGGCGGCGGCGCGGCGGCGCCGCGCGTCAGCCGGTCAGGTCGAGCGCCGCGCCATCCAGCGCGGCGAACAGGTCGCCCTGGAGGGGCGCGGCCCGTTCCCTCTCCCGAATCCGGGCCACGTCCCGCTCCAGGTCGGCCACTTGAAGGATCCACTCCTGCCCCGTCAGGGCCTCGAACGCGGTGCCCCGGTGCAGAACGAGCACCACGTCGCCGGTGGCGACCAGGGACAGCTCGGCCAGGGGCCGGCCCACGTGGGGGAGGAAGCGGACCAACGACGCGATGGCCTTGCGGATGCGCTGGACGGACACGCCCGCGTCGATCAACCGCTTGGCCGTCTTGAGTGCGATCAAATCCTTGAAGGAGTACCGTGCGTGGCCGCCGGGGGTGGTATCGGACGGCTCGATCAGGCCGGTCTTGCGCCAGTACACGAGCTGACGCGGGGTCACGCCCGTGATCGCGGCCACCTGCCGGTTTGTGAAGCCGTCTTCCACGCGCGTCTCCCGATGCCGGCCCAGTGCGCGCCCGAGTGCGGGTCGCCGCACGGCACGCATGGAGCCTTGCAGACAAGAATGGAGGTGTCAAGCGAAAAAGTAACAAAAACCTAAAAAATTGTCCGGTTTTTTCCGGCGCGGGTCCACCGCCGGATCTCCCGGGCCCCTGGCGGGGCCCGCGCCGAACGCGCGAGAATGGGCACGCGGCCCGGGCCTCCCGACACCCTCCGGGGAATGATCCCGCGCCGCGCCCGGTTGACCGTCGGGGGGCCGCCTGCCCCCCGTCTTGCAAGGACCCACGACCCATGACGCCGAACCGAACCGACGCCCCCCCCGAGCCCGACCGCCGCGCCGCCCATCGGACCACGTGGACCGGCCGGGTGGCGCCGGAGGGGTGGGAGAACCCCCGCCCCGCCGGGCCCTACAACCTGGTGGTGATCGGCGCCGGCCCCGCCGGGCTGGTGTGCGCCGCCGGCGCCGCGGGCCTGGGGGCCCGGGTGGCCCTGATCGAGCGCCACCGCCTGGGGGGCGACTGCCTGAACGTGGGCTGCGTCCCCTCCAAGGGCCTGCTGCGGGCCGCCCGCGCCGCCGCCGAGGCGCGGGAGGCGGGGCGTTTCGGGGTGACCGCCGGCCCGGTGGCCGTGGACTTCGCCCGGGTCATGGAGCGCATGTACCGGGTGCGCGCCGAGCTGGCCCACCACGACAGCGCCCACCGGTTCGCCGACCTGGGGGTGGACGTGTTTCTGGGCGAAGGCCGCTTCACCGGTCCCGACCGCATCGCCGTCGGCGACGCCGAGCTTCGCTTCGCCCGCGCCGTGATCGCCACCGGGGCCCGCCCGGCCCTGCCCGACGTCCCCGGCCTGGCGGCGCTGCGACCCCTCACCAACGAGACCGTGTTCGACCTGGAGGCGCTGCCGGAGCGGCTCGCCGTGGTGGGGTCGGGGCCCATCGGCGTGGAGCTGGGGCAGGCTTTCGCCCGCTTCGGGTCCCGGGTGACCCTGGTGGAGCAGGCCGACCGGATCCTGGTGCGGGAGGAGGTCCGCGCCGCCGCCGTGTTGCACCGCGCCCTGGAGCGGGACGGCGTGGAGGTCCGCACCGGGGCGCGCCTGGTGCGGGCCGAAGCCCGGGGCGGGGCGAAGGTCCTGGTGCTGGCCCGGGACGGGCGCGACGAGGAGCTCGCCACCGACGCCGTCCTGGTGGGCGCCGGCCGCGCCCCCAACGTGGAGGGCCTGGGGCTGGAGGCGGCCGGGGTGGACTACGACACGCGCCGGGGGGTGCGGGTGGACGCCCGCCTGCGCACCGCCAACCCCCGGGTCTTCGCCGCCGGCGACGTCTGCCACCCCCACAAGTTCACCCACGCCGCCGACGCCTGCGCCCGCATCGTCCTGGCCAACGCCCTGTTCCACGGCCGCCAGGACGCCTCGCGGCTGGTGATGCCGTGGGCCACCTACACCCAGCCCGAGGTGGCCCACGTCGGCCTGACCGAGGCCGAGGCCGCCGCCGGGGACGTCGCCGTGGACATCGTGGAGGTGGATACCGCCTCCAACGACCGCAGCCGCCTGGACGCCGACGACGAGGGCTACGCCCGGGTGTACCTCAAGCGCGGCACCGACCGCATCCTGGGGGCCACGGTGGTGGCGGACCACGCCGGCGACCTGATCGGCGAGATGGCCCTCGCCGTCACCCACGGCATCGGCCTGAAGGCGATCGGGAGCACGATCCACCCCTACCCCACCCACGGGGAGATCTGGAAGAAGGTGGCCGACGCCTACAACCGGGGCCGCCTGACCCCCACCGTGAAGAAGTGGATGACCCGGTGGCTCGCCTTCACCCGCTGAAGTCCGCCCTGCTGGCCCTCGGCCTCGCCCTGGCGCTGGCCGCCCCGGCGGCGGCGGAGATGCCCGACCTCGGGCCCCTGGACCGGCTGCTGCACCGCCACGTGGCCCCCGGCACGACCCACGGCATCGCCCTGAACCAGGTGGACTACGCCGCCTGGAAGGCCGACCCGGACCACCCCAGAGCCGTGGCCGCCCTGGCGGGGTTCGACCCGGCCCGCCTCGCCACCCGGGCCGAGCGCCTGGCCTTCTGGATCAACGCCTACAACCTGCTGGCCGTGAAGACCGTGCTCGACACCGGCGTCACCGGCTCCATCAAGGACGCCGGCAGCCTGTTCCGCCCGGTCTGGAAGCGCACGGCGGGGGTGGTGGGGGGCCGGGAGGTGACCCTGGACGAGGTGGAGCACCGCATCCTGCGCCCCATGGGGGAGCCGCGGGTCCACCTGGCCATCGTGTGCGCGTCCCTGTCGTGCCCCGACCTGCGCCCCGAGGCCTACGACCCCGCCCGCCTGGACGCCCAGCTCGACGACCAGGCGCGCCGCTTCCTCGCAAACCCGACCAAGGGCATGCGCGGGGCCGGGGCGGTGACGGTGTCGCGCATCTTCGACTGGTTCGAGGCGGACTTCGGCGGCGAGGCCGGGGTGGTGCGCTTCCTGAAGCACCACGCCCCGCAGGCGGACCCGCCCCCGGCGCGCATCGCGGGCTACCTCCCTTACGACTGGTCCCTGAACGGGCGCTGAAGGGGCCCTACGTCTCCCCCTGCTTGGGGTGGGCGTAGCGGATCACCTCCACGCGCTCGAAGGTGATCAGGCCGCTCTCCACCATCGCCTCCACCTGGGGCAGGACGGCGCGGATCTTCTCCTCGCTGTCCACCGTCTCCACCACCACCGGCAGGTCCTGGGCCAGCCGCAGGATCCGGTCGGTGTGCAGGGGCGTGTGGGCGCCGAAGCCGGCGATGCCCCGCAGGGCGGTGCCGCCCCGGATGCCGGCCCCCTTGAGGGTCTCCAGGATCGCCAGGTAGAGGGGCCGGCCGTGGTGGTGGTCCGACTCCGCGACGAAGATGCGCATCAGCAGCATGGTTCCGGCGACCCGCATGGTGATTCTCCCCTTGCTCTTCCGCCTAGCCCACCAGCCGCACCAGGACGACACCCATCCATACGGCGATCAGGCACAGCACCAGGTTGGCCGCCGCGTTGGCGCCCGCCAGCGCCACGCTCCCCTCCCGCACCAGGTTCAGGGTCTCCAGGCTGAAGCTGGAGAAGGTGGTGAACGCTCCCAGAAAGCCCACCCCCAGCACCAGGCGCAGCTCCGGCGACAGGGCGCCCCGGGCCGTGCCCAGTTCGAACACCGCCCCCAGCAGCAGCGACCCGGCCACGTTCACCGCCAGGGTGCCGAACGGGAACGCCGCCGGCAGCAGGCGGTGCACCCAGCCCGTCACCAAGAAGCGCGCCACCGCCCCGGCGAATCCGGCCAGCCCCAGGGCCAGGATCATCCGCACGCCCGCCTCCCTGCCGCCCCCCCCCTCACCGCAGCACGTAGAGGGCGTAGGCCAGGTAGAAGGCGGCCCCCATGAGCAGGTGGCGCGGCCTGAGGCCCCCCGTCAGGCGCAGCATGGTGAGCAGCAGCGCCGCGGTGAAGATGGACATCCCGGCCGACACCAGCACCCGCCGCTCCAGCAGCCACGGCGTGCCCAGCAGGCCGATCACCACCGGGAAGGTGCTCTGGAACACCATCGCCCCGGTGATGTTCCCCACGGCCATCTGGTCCTTGCGCTGGTAGAGCCAGATGAGGCTGTTCATCTTCTCCGGCAGCTCCGTGGCCACGGGGGTGATGAGCAGCGACAGGATCAACGGCGAGATGCCCGCCCACAAGGCGAGCTCCCCCACCGCCCCCACGAACAGGTGGGCGCCTCCCACGATGGCCGCCAGGGCCACCCCCACCTGCACCGCAATGAGCAGGTAGGGCGGCCGGTCGGTGCGGGAGGCCAGAAACAGGGGCGGCAACGTCTCGTCGTGGACGTTGGTCTCCTCCAGGACGGTCTTGCGCACGTAGTACGCGTAGGCCAGCACCAGGAACACCGCCACCCCCACCCGCACCGGCTTGAACGGCAGGAACACCGCCAGCATCGCCAGGGAGTAGGCCAGCAGGAACAGGCGCAGCTCCAGGTCCACCTGCCGCGTGTCCAGGTTCAAAAACGGCTGGCGCCGCCCCAGGCGCGTGAACAGCAGCACCCCCAGGGCCCCCAGGGGCAGGGTGAGGGTGGCGAGCATGAACGGCGCCCCCACGATGGCCCCCACCCCGATCTCCTCGCTCGCCGCCGTGGCCCCGAAGAACACCGCGATGAACGGGATCATGGTCTCCGGCAGGGCCGTGCCCACCCCGGCGAAGATGCTCCCCACCACCCCGTCCGACACCCCCAGGCGCTTGCCGAGCCACTCCACGCCGTTCGTGAACACGTGGCACCCGACCAGGATGATGGCCAGGGAGCTCACGAACAGCAGCAGCGCGGCGAGCATGGCGGGCCCTATCGTAACGCGTTTTCACGCCGGGTCACTCGACGCCGAACAGGGGCTGGCGGACCTCCCGGGGCACCTGGGGCGCCGGGGGCGGCCCCTCGGGGCCGATGTGGAACTCGATCAGGTTGCGGGTGGGCAGGTCCACGTAGACCACCTCGGCCACCCAGCAGGTGCCCTGGAAGCGCATGCCGTAGCGGGCCTCGGCCATGCGCCCGTCGCGCTGGTCGTAATAGGAGCGGTGGGTGAGCCCCAGGCCCCGCCACGGCCCCAGTGCCAGGCCCACGGTGTGGAAGCCCGTGTGGGCCCCGGTGGGGGTCCCCAGGAGGGTGGTGCCGTCCAGGGGCGTGCCCACCCCCACCGTGCCCCGGTCCAGCACGGTCCCCGCCGCCAGCGTGACCCACCGCCCCCCTACCCGCCAGTCGGCCACCAGGCGCTCCAGGTGCCCGGTGTCGGCGGCGTGGAAGGTGTCCAGGTGCACGTCCCCCGCCCGCCCGGCGTGCAGGTCCACCTCCGAGCGGTACGGCAGGGCGTGGCCCTCCTCCAGGTCGTAGGAGGCCCCCAGGCGCCAGCGCACGGGCCCCAGGGCCTGGAGCAGGCGGGCGCCGGCCTCGTGCTCGGTCGAGAGCTCCTCCAGGGCGTCGAACGGGTCCACGGCGGCCCGGTTCACCGGCACGTACCGGTAGCGCAGCTCCGGCGCCAGCATGTGGGCGCGTCCGAACAGCCTTCCCACGGCCCGCCCGGAGACGCTCACCGACATCGGGTAGGCCTCGGTCAACCGGTCGCCGGGCCCCCCGGCCCCGGGGCTGTAGCGGATCAGCCGCGCCCCGGCCCGGGGCACGGCCGTCAGGCGCCCGCCCCACAAGGGCACCCGGGCCGCCAGCTCCGGCGCCGCCTCCGCCCGCACCGCCCGCGCCCCCGAGGCGCGGTACAGGTAGGTGCCGTCCAGGGACCCGGACGCCCACACCGGCAGCCGTCCCACCCGCACCGGGTAACGCTCCGCCCGCAGGCGCGGCAGCTGCTGCACGGTGGTATCCGACGAGGCGATCAGGTTCGTGGTCTGCCGGGCCAGGAGCATCAGGGCGCCGTTGTTCTGCGGCCGGATGGCGTACAGGTTCGACTCCAGCCGGTCGGCCGTGCGCAGCTCCGTGCCGGTGGAGAGGTCCCGCAGGAAGTCCCGGTTGTTCACGGCGTTCACGTCGGCGTGCCACGTCCACCCCCCGCCCCGGCGGGTGGCGTGGTGCCAGTGCCCCTCCGACAGCACCCGGCCGGTACGCCGGTCGGAGAGGGAGTAGAGCCGCACGTCGCCCCGGGTGGCGCGGGAAGCCATGTAGCGGTACCAGAGGCCGCCGCCGAGGCCGCGCCGGGAGCGCAGGTCCATGGAGACCGTCAGGTCGTGGGAGGGGTCGATGGCCCAGTAGAACGGCTGCTCGAAGCGGGCCCCGTCGCGGGTGTCCCACCCCACCCCCGGCATCAGCAGGCCGGTCTGGCGGGCCGAGGTGGGGAACAGGAACACCGGCAGGTAGACCACCGGCACGTCCGCCACCCGAAACCGCACCGAGCGCGCCACCAGGGTGCCCGGCACCCGCATGCGGATGTCCCGGGCCGTGACCGACCAGGCCCGCCGCCCCCCGGGCCGGCACGGGCAGGTGGAGAACAGCCCCGCCTCCACCGTGTACACGTCGGGCCCCACCCGGCGCATGCGCTCCCCCTCCAGGTGGTAGCGCCCCTCCAGCACCAGGCGCCCGCCCCGCACCTCGCCGGTCTGCCCGTCCAGGCGCCACACGATGGCGTCGGCGTCCAGTCGGCTGTCGCCGTCGGTGATCGTCACGTCGCCCTCGGCGGTCACCACCCCGGTGGCCCGTTCCCAGATCAGGCGGTCCACGGTGAGGGTGGTGGTGCCCCGGGTGGCGCGCACGTGGCCGGTGGCGTCCATGCGGTCGGCGGCCCGGTCGTAGTGCAGGGTGTCGGCCTCGAGCCGGATCTCGGCCGGCAGCCGCGCGGCGGCCCGCTCCTCCAGGGTGAAGGCATGGCCCGGCCCGGCGGGCGCGGCGGCCAGCAGGGCCCCCAGGGCGGCGCCGGCCCAGCGCCCCCGCCCCGCCGTCATGCGGCCCGGGCGGCGCCGCGCAGGTGGGCGCGGGCCTCACCCACGGTGTAGATCGAACCCGTCACCACCACCCGCCCCCCGGCCGCGGCCGCCTCCCGCACGGCGGCGTCCACCGCCGCCGACACCGGCAGGACGACCCCGGCCGGGGTCCCGGCCTTCGCCGCGGCGGCCGCCTGGGCCGCCGGGTCCCCCGCACGGTCGCTGTCCGGGGCGGTCACGATCACGCGCCGGGCCAGGGGCCTTAAGGGCTCCAGCACGGCCTCGAAGTCCTTGTCCGCCAGCACCCCCAGCACAAGCCACAGGGGCCCCTCGGCGGCCGTGGCCTCCAGGTGCCGGGCCAGGGCCCGGGCGGCGGCGCCGTTGTGGGCGCAGTCCAGCACCACGGCGGGACGGCTCCGGACCCGCTCCAGCCGCCCCGGCCAGCGCGCTCCCGCCAGGGCCCGCCGCACCGCCGGCTCGTCGAGCCGCCCCCCGAGAAAACGCTCCGCCGCCGCCACCGCCAGGGCCGCGTTGGCCCGCTGGTGGGCCCCCGCCAGCCCCGGGCGCAGGCCCCGGTACGCCCCCCACGGCCCCCGGTAGGCCAGGGTGCCCCCCGCCTCCGGCTCCAGGGCGAAGTCCGCCCCCAGGATGCCCAAGGGCGCCCCGACTTCCGCGGCCCGGGCCCGGATCACCGCCAGGGCCTCTCCGTCCGCCCCCGTCACCACGGGCACCCCGGGCTTGACGATGCCGGCCTTCTCCCCCGCCACGGCGGCCACCGTGGGCCCCAGGTAGGCGGTGTGCTCCAGGGTCACGTTGGTGATGACGCAGACGCGGGGCACCAGGACGTTGGTGGCGTCGAAGCGCCCCCCCATGCCCACCTCCACCACGGCGGCGTCCACCGGACGGGTGCCCTCGCGTCCCGCGAAGCGGGCGAAGGCGATGGCGGTGGCGGCCTCGAAGAAGGTGGGGGGCGCGTCGGCCCCGGCGGCGGCCGCCGCCACACGGGCCGTGAGCCGCACCAGGTCCCGGTCGGCGATGGGGCGGCCGTTCACCGCGATGCGCTCGCGGAAGTCCTCCAGGTGGGGCGAGGTGTAGCGCCCCACGGACAGCCCCCGGGCCCGCAGCAAGCCGTCCAGGAACACGGCCGTGGAGCCCTTGCCGTTGGTGCCGGCCACGTGGGCCGAGGGGAAGCGCAGGTGGGGGTCGCCCAGGGCCGCCAGCAGCCGCCCGACGCTCTCCAGGCCCAGCTTGATGCCGAAGCGGGTCAGGTGCGCGAGCCAGGCGTCTACGTCCGCGCGGGCCGCGATGCGGCGGGGCGGCTCGGGCGCCCGGGGGCCCCGGTCCTCGCGCGGATCAACCCGGCTGCTGCGATCCGGGGAGGCCAAAGAACGCCAGCAGGCGGCCCAGGGTGTCCCGGAGGGACTTGCGGTCGACGATCATGTCGATCATCCCGTGCTCCAGCAGGAACTCGGAGCGCTGGAACCCTTCCGGGAGCTGCTGCTTGATCGTCTGCTCGATCACCCGGGGCCCGGCGAAGCCGATCAGCGCCCCGGGCTCGGCGATGTTCACGTCCCCCAGCATGGAGAAGCTGGCCGCCACGCCGCCGAAGGTGGGGTCGGTGAGCACGGACACGTAGGGGACCCGCGCCTCCCGCAGCTTGCCCACGGCGGCGCTGGTCTTGGCCATCTGCATCAGGGAGAAGATGCCCTCCTGCATCCGGGCGCCGCCGGAGGCGGAGAACAGCACCAGGGGCACCCGCCGCTCCAGGCAGCGCTCGGCGGCGCGGGTCACGCGCTCCCCCACCACCGAGCCCATGCTGCCGCCCAGGTAGGCGAAGTTCATCACCCCCACGGCGGCGGGGTGGCCACAGATGGTGGCGTCCCCGGTGACGATGGCGTCGTTCTGGCCGGTCTTCTTCTGGGCCCGCTTGATCCGCTCCCGGTAGCGGACGGTGTCCTTGAAGCCCAGCGGGTCCTTGGGCTTGAGCTCGGCCCCCCACTCCTTGAACGATCCCGGGTCGCAGATCAGGCTGATGCGGGCGTCCACCGGGATGGGGAAGTGGTAGTCGCACTTGGGGCAGACCTTGTAGTTGTTGTCCACCTCCTTGCGGTAGATGATCTCCTTGCAGCCGTTGCACTTGAGCCAGAAGCCCTCGGGGATCTGGGTCTTCTCGCCACCGGAGGCGGAGATCTTGCCGAACTTGCGTCGAAACCAGGACACGGGTTCCTCAGGGGCAGGTGCGTTCGGGCGCTGCGCGGGCCGCGCGGGCGTCCCCCCGCACGCAGGACGCGGCACGCGGGCGCTGAGGGTAGCACACCTCACCCCCTGGGCATCAAGGCCGGGGCGCCGCCCCGCAAGGCCCCGGGGCGCTAAGGGGAAGGAAGCCCCGCCACCTCCAGGTCGTAGCCCCCGAACGCCCCCGCCGAGGAGGGCGCGGACGCCGAGCGGGTGACCTCGGCGTAATAGGTCCCGGCCGCCAGGTCCACCGTGACCTGCGAGGCCAGGTACTCGGTGTCGTAGGCCGCCGCGCCCAGGGCCGCGATCTCGGTGACGGAGGGTGGGTTGGCGGCGTTGGGGGGGCAGTTGCTCACCGAGGCGGTGTCGGTGCGGTACTGGAGCAGCACGCCGCCGCAGTGGCCGCCGTAGTCCAGGAAGGAGCGGGTCACCACCACCCCTTCGGGATGGTCGGTGTCGAAGAAACGGGCCCCGATCACGTAGGGGATGTAGTTGTCGCTCTCGGCCTCCGGGACGGGCAACGGCACCCCGTCCTGGTCCAGGATACGCAGCATCGTGTCGGCGCCGTCGTTCAGGTTCGTGGTGGTGATCTCGAAGGTCCCCGCCTGCTCCACCTTGAGCCGGAACAGGTCCACGTCGCCCTCCGGGTACAGGGTGTGGCCCCGGCTGGGCGCCGCCGTGAACCCCGGGACCAGGTTCACGAACTGGTGGGCCGCCAGCTGGGCCTCCAGCCCCGGCCCGGCGAGGCCGTCCAGCTCGGCCGGGGTGTCGTCGGCGCCGCGGGCGTCGTCGTCCAGGGCCATGAGCCGGTCGTCCACCAGGTCCCCCGTGAACTGGGCCGCCTCCGCCGGGTAGATCCGCTCGAAGGCGTCCCAGAAGCTGGCGAAGCTCACCTCCGCCGGGGCGTCGGCCTTCATCTGCTCGATCACGGCCAGGATGCCGTCCCGCCCGATGCCGGGGACCGCCCCCACGCCCGCGTAGATGTCCCACAGCGCCGCAGCTACCGAGACCTCGCTGGTGCCGTACTTGACCCGGTCCTTGAACAGCTCCGGGGTGACCGACACCGGGTCGTTGGCCGGGGTCTGGTCGTCCGGGACGTAGGCCTGGGGGGTCTGCATCTCGAAGGCGAAGCGCACCGCCCGCGCCTGCTTCTCGGTGAACAGGGCGTCCACGAACGAGGCCCGCACCCCGGAGACGTTGGAGAACCCGCCCGGGTCGGCGTCCCGCACCAGGCCGGAGAAGAAGTTGGCCCACCCCTCCGACCACGCCAGGCGGGTGTCCTGGGTGTTGCCGTTGATGTAGTGGGTCCCCCCCGGCGAGCTGTCGGTGGACAGGCTGTGCATCACGAAGTGGCCGAACTCGTGGAGGATGATGTCGTCGTCGTACTCGTCGGAGTCGTTGAGCACCGTGCCCTTGACGTGGATCAGGTTGAGGGGCGGGCTGAAGAAGGTCCCGAGGCCCTGGAACTGGCTGTCCTGCCAGGCCGTCTGGAGGTCGGGCAGGTCGCGCCCCCAGCGCGTCTTGACGAAGGTCATCCCGCCGATCGTCACGTCCAGGATGTTGAACGCTCCCCCGGCGAAGCTCACCGAGCCGAAGAAGCCGTTGGTCTTCCACGGGGTGTCCTCCCGCACCACCAGGCGGGGCAGGATGTTGATCTCGCCGGCGCGGACCCGGGTGGGGTCGCTGTCGGCGGCGTAGGTGTCGCCGTTGTAGTCGATCACCTTCGTGTTGCCCCCCGGGGCGGCGGCGTCGGCCTTCACCCGGGCGTAGGCCTGGGTCGGCGGCGTGCCGGCCCCCAGCGCGGCGCAGAAGGTGCCCCGCGCGTCGGTGCGGGCGGTGGCCACCACGGCGTCGGTGGCCGCGTCGCGGATTTCCACCACAGCGTACCGGACCGCCTTGAGGGGGTGGGCGCCGAAGCCGTGGAAGTCGTAGAGCTTGTCCTCGTACACCGCCTGGCCGCCCACCTGGGTGCCGGTCCCGAGGCAGTCCACGTAGGCCCCGCCCCCGGCCGCCCCGCCGCACCCCGCCAGCAGGGCCCCCGCCAGGACCGCGGCCAGCGGCAGGAGCCGGGCCGCGCGGCGGCGCGGGGCGGGTCCGGAGGGGGAATGCAGCACGGCGGGCGGCGACATGGGGGACAGGGACATGGGGGACAGGCCCCGGGGGACGGCCCCCCGGGCCCGGGCGCACGGGCCCCTAACGGCCCGGAAACTCCCGGATTCCGGGGGTCGGACCGGGCTCCCGGGGCCCCGGGGGCGCCGGAAGGGCGGACTTGTCGTGCGATTCCGGAACATCAACGGCAACGGTCCGGGAAAAATGCACGTTCGATGCCGTTTTTCCCGTGATCTCGACGGGCACCCGCCCCGTGGCCGGACCCCGCACCACGAAGGCCACGCCCACGGCCCCGTCCCGCGCCAGGGCGCCGCGCCACCGGCCCGTGCCCTCGGCCAGGGTGAAGCCCGCCGGCACCCGCGCCTCCACCGCCAGGTCGTCGAACGGCTCCCGGGCCGTGACGGTCAGGGTGACCCGGTGGCTCGCCCCCCCGCCGGGGTCCGGTGTGGAATCCACCTGCCACATTACGGTAAGCGGGGGCAACGGCTTGGCCGCCGCGGGGGCCACCACCACGCCGGCCGCCCCCGCCGCGAGGCCCGCCAGCAGGCACAGGGGCCCGAGCCGCGCGGCCCGGCGCCGGATTTCGGGCAGAAGGCCCCTCATTCCATCCGCCACGCCAGCACGTCGGTCTTGTTGCCCCGGCGGAACAGTGTGGTCCGGACCGTGCGCACGGTCTCCCCCACCCGCCCCGAGGCCCGCACGGAGAAGTAGTCGCTTTTCCATTGGAGGACCTTGCAGAGGTTCTTGAGCTGCTCCGGCAGCAGCTTGATCACGCTCCCCACGTCGCCGCAGGACTTGAACGGCTGGTTCTTCCGGTCCGCGACGATGCCGTCCAGGGCGTCCGCGAGGTTCGGGTCCAGGGACGCGATGACCTCCTCCGAGGCCGTGTTGATGTTCACGGGTGGGTGCCAGGTGGTCTGGTCGGTGGTGCCCGGCAGCCAGAGGGCGGTCACGTGGGGGCGCAAAAGCTCCAGGATCTCGGGGGTGTAGCCCTTCACCAGCCCCAGCTCGTCGAAGCCCTTTAAGGGCCCGTTGCGGGCGGCGTAGGGAGGCTCCAGGCTGCCGTAGTAGGACGACTCGTCGCCCCCCGCGCGGGGATGGTCGTCGTCGTCGAGCCAGTCGAGCAGCGCGTCCACCAGCGCGTCCACGTCCACATCCTCCACGTCCTGCAGCACGTCCTCCAGCAGGCGGCGGTACGCTTCCACCCGGCGCGGCTCGGGCTCCTGGGGCTGGGCGTCGCGCCGGATGAAGCCGTTGACGTCCAGCTTGCCGGCCTCGTCCTCGATCTTGATGCTGATCGTGCCGTCGGCCACGGGCATCGGGACCTCGGGAATCGTGGCCCAGTCGTCGTTGATCCAGTCGGTGCCGTGGTCCTTGTCCTCCTGCAGCACCACCCGGGCCGCCGCCACCGCCGAGCTGGCCAGCAGGTAGGCCCGGGTGTCGTCGCGGAAGTTGGCGGCGGCGCGCACGTCGAGCCGGGTGCGGAAGTCGAAGTCCAGGATCATGGCGGTCAGCAGCACCACCACCAGGAGCGTGAGGACCAGCGCGACGCCCCGCCGGTCCCCCAGGGTGCTCGGAAAGGCCCGGCGCGCGAGGTGGAGCAAGCGCCTCATGGCGCCCCGATTATACCAGGGGCCGATGCCGCGCCCGGGGCGCCTAGCGCCGCGTCAGGATGCGGGTGAAGCAGAACACCAGGAGGGCCAGGATCGCCCCCCAGGAGGCGAGCATGAAGATCGCCCCGCCCCAGGTCAGGCCGGTGCCGGTCACGGGCGGTGCTCCTCGGCGTCCATGGGCCGGCCGCCCCAGCGCTTGTACACCCCGAACATGATCACCGCCAGCAGCCCCAACATGAGGAGCCGCGCCCCCCACTTGTAGGGCCGCGTCTCGTCCGGGACGCCGTCCATGAGCAGCACGCCGATGGCGTCCTGATAGCCCCACACCCCCAGGATCACCAGCAGGAAGGCGGGGGTCACGTACTTGATCACGTAGTAAAATACCCGGGGCACCCGCACCCGGGCGCCGCGGGTGATCTCCTCCCAAGCCCGCTCCATGCCGAATACCCAGGCGAACAGGACGATCTCCACCAAGGCCATGACCACCAGGCCGAAGGTGCCCACCCAGTAGTCCATCTCGTCCAGGAAGCCGTGGGCCATGAACAGCACCACCGGCTGGGACAGGACGAACATCCCCGCCCCCGCCACCAGCGCCGCCTTCTTCCGGCTGACCTGGAACTCGTCCTGGAGGAACGCCATCATGGGCTGGCACATGGCCACGGAGCTGGTGATCCCCGCGACGAACAGGAGCAGGAACCACAGGCAGCCGAAGAGTTGCCCCGCCGGAAGCTGCTGGAACACCACCGGCATGCTCATGAAGCCGAGGCTGAAGCTGCCGCTGCCCGCGATCTCCCGGGTCTGGGCCAGGCCGAAGAAGACCACGGCGGCGGGGATCGCCAGGGTCCCGCCGATGATCACCTCCACGCTCTCGTTCACGCTCGTGGTGGCCAGGCCCGTCAGGGTCAGGTCCTGCCGCTCGCGGATGTAGCTGGCGTAGGTCTGGATGGCCCCGAACCCCAGGCTCAAGGTGAAGAACACCTGGCCGGCCGCCGCCAGCCACACCTTGGCGTCCGCCAGGCGCGACAGGTCGGGGTTCCAGATGAAGCCCAGGCCGTTGGCCACGTTCCAGTCCGGGTGCTCCGGGTGCACGCTGTCCAGGGTGAGCACCCGCGCCACCAGCACCAGGCCCAGGACCAGCAGCACCGGCATGGCGGTCTTGGCCAGCAGCTCCAGCCCCCGCACCACCCCGCGGGAGAGGATCCACACGTTCATCGCCACGGTCACGACGAAGAAGAAGTAGGCCGCCCCGAGCCCCGAGAAGTGGGGGTTCGCCTCGGTGCCCAGGTAGCCCCCGAGGAAGCTGCCCATCTCGTCGCGCGTGATCTCGCCGAAGTAGGTGCCGGCGGCGGAGAAGACCGAAAAGCCCAGGCACCACGACACGATGTAGGTGTAGTAGAGCACCAGGGCCGTGGGGATGAGCACCCCGAACGCCCCCAGGTAGCGGGCCGCCGGGTGCTGCCACAGGGTGCCGAACATGCCGGGCGTGGTGCCGTAGCCATGCACGCCGCCCCGCCGGCCGATGGCCAGCTCCACCCACATCAGGGGGATGCCCATCAGCACCAGGGCCACGAAGTACGGGATCATGAAGGTCCCGCCGCCGTTCTGGGCGGCCTGGACCGGAAAGCGCAGCAGGTTCCCCAGGCCGACGGCGTTGCCCGCCAGGGCGAACACGAGGCCCACCTTGGTGTTCCAGATCTCGCGCTGCCGTGTGGTCACCGGGTGGTCACCGGGTCGATCGGATGGATGGGGTCATCGGGGCGCGGGCGCCTGAGCGGACCCGCCGGTCCCGTTCAGGCCTCGACCTTGGTCACCTGGCGCGCCTCGGGGCCGCGCCGGCCCTCCTCGCACTCAAACTCCACGGTGTCCCCGGCCCTGAGCGTCTTGAAGGTGGCGCCCACCATGTGGGCGAAGTGCAGGTGGACCTTCGCCCCGTCCTCCCGGATGATCAGCCCCAACCCGCTCTCGGTGCTGATGCGCTTGACGGTGCCCCGATACTTCATCGCGCCGTGAACCTCAGCTCCCCTCTCGGTCCCGCGCCCCCCGAAGCGGGGGCCGGACGGGTACGCATTTACGCCGATCCGCCCGCCCGGCGTCAAGCCGCGCGCCGTTCCCACGGGCGGGTTTCCCCCGCGCGTTGCTCCCGTGTACAATGCGGCTCCAATTCCTGGTAGCAGGCACGGGGACTTACAGAGCGCGCGCCCGGCGCCGGTCTTTGTCGGCAGGGGAACCGGGCACGCTTGAGGGAGACTTGGGGCCCGACCGGCCCGCCCGACCGGCGCACCCGACCGGTTCGGTGGCAGGGCACGCAGTGGGAACCGGACGCCGATGAAGGACTTGCTCGACGGTCTGTTCTTGATGTGCGTGGGGATGGGCACGGTCTTCGTGTTCCTGTGCCTGATGATCCTCGCCACGGAGATCATCCGGGTCGTGTTCGGCGGCCCCGCCGCGGCCCCCGCCCCCGCCGGACCGGGCCCGGCCGCGGGCGGCGAGCCGGCGGCCGACGAGGCCCTCCGGACCGCCGTCGTCACCGCCGCCGTCACCCACCACCGCAGGCGCCGATAGCCGCCCCCGGCGCTCCGCACCGACAGCCACCCAGCACAAGGGATCACCATGGCGCAAGCAGAGGCAGCCAAGAAGCCGATCCGGATCACCGAAACCGTCCTCAGGGACGCCCACCAGTCGATCCTGGCGACGCGGATGCGCACCGAGCAGATGCTGCCGGTGGCCAAGCGCCTCGACGACATCGGCTACTGGTCCCTGGAGATGTGGGGCGGCGCCACATTCGACGCCTGCCTGCGGTTCCTCAAGGAGGACCCGTGGGAGCGCCTGAAGGCCCTGCGCGAGGCGATCCCCAACACCCGCTTCCAGATGCTCCTGCGCGGTCAGAACCTGGTCGGCTACCGCAACTACGCCGACGATGTGGTGGAGCGCTTCGTGGAGCTGGCCGCCGACAACGGCATCGACGTGTTCCGCATCTTCGACGCCCTCAACGACGTGCGCAACCTCGAGACCGCCGTCCGCACGGTCAAGCGCAAGGGCAAGCACGCCGAGGGCACGATCTGCTTCACCACCAGCCCGGTGCACACGATCGACGCCTTCGTGCAGATGGGCCGCCAACTCGAGGAGATGGGCTGCGACACCCTGTGCATCAAGGACATGGCGGGGCTGATCACCCCGCCCCAGGTGTTCGAGCTGGCCAGCGCCCTCAAAGAGGCCGTGAGCGTGCCGGTGCACCTGCACTCCCACTGCACCTCCGGCGTGGCCGTGGGCACCTACGTCAAGGCCGTCGACGCCGGGGTGGACATCGTGGACACCTCCATCTCGTCCATCTCCATGGGCACCGGCCAGCCCGCCACCGAGAGCGTGGTGGCGGCCCTCAGGGGCACCCCCCACGACACCGGCCTGGACCTGGGGGCCCTGGCCGAGATCGCCGCCTACTTCGCCGACGTGCGCAAGGACCTGGCGGCGTGGGAGAGCGGCCTGAAGGGCGCCGACGCCCGCATGCTCATCTACCAGGTGCCCGGCGGCATGCTCTCCAACATGGAGAGCCAGCTGCGGGAGCAGGGCGCCAGCGACCGCTACCAAGCGGTGCTCGAGGAGGTGCCCAAGGTGCGGGCCGACCTCGGCTACATCCCCCTGGTGACCCCGACGAGCCAGATCGTCGGCACCCAGGCGGTGATGAACGTCCTGGCCGGGCAGCGCTACAAGCTCCTGAGCCGCGAGACCGAGGACATCGTGCGGGGCATGTACGGCAAGACCCCGGCCCCCATCGACGAGGGCCTCGCGAAGCGCGTGCTGGGGGACGAAAAGCCCGTCTCCGGCCGCCCCGCCGACTACATCGAGCCGGAACTGGAGCGCCACCGGCGCGACCTGGGCGACATGGGGGAGAGCGACGAGGACGTGGTCTCGTATTCCCTGTTCCCCCAGGTGGCCAAGGCCTACTTCGAGGTGCGCCGCGACCCGGCCAAGCTCCGGGCCGCCCGCGACGCCCAGATGCCCAAGCCGGGCCAGGCGGCGGCGCCCGCCGCCCCGGCCCAGGGCGCCCCCGGGGACTACACCGTGACCGTGGACGGCCGCACCTTCCACGTGACGGTGGTGGAGGGCCACGGCGGCGGCGTGGCGGTGAAGGAGGTGACCCCCGCCCAGGCCCCGGCGCCCGCCCCCGCGGCGGCCCCGGCGGCCGGCGGCGGCGCGGGCAGCCCGGTGGAGGCCCCCATGGGGGGCAACGTCTTCAAGGTGCGCTGCAAGGTGGGCGACACCGTCCAGGCGGGCGACGTGGTGGTGGTCCTGGAGGCCATGAAGATGGAGGTGGAGGTCACCTCCAGCCACGCCGGGCAGGTGCAGGAGGTCTGCGTCCGCGAGGGCGACGCGGTGACCCCCGGCGCCACCCTGGTCACCGTGGGCTGACCGTGGCCCGACCCGCCGTGTGCCGACCCGCCGCCCGTGCCTGGGGCCTCGCCGCCGCGGCCTGCGCGGTGATCGCCCTCGCCGGCGCCGCCTGGGCCGTCGAGCCGATCCCCCTGTCCACCTCGGGCCACCAGAGCGTGGCCTCCAAGGCCTCGTTCCTGCGGTTCCTGTCCGAGATGGGGATCATGCACCTGACGCCGGGGTCGGCCCTGATGATGGGCGTGGGAGGGCTGCTCATCTTCCTGGCGATCCGCAAGGGTTACGAGCCCCTGCTGCTGGTGCCCATCGGCCTGGGGGCGATCCTCACCAACATCCCCCTGGCGGGCATCGCCGGACCGGAGGGGATCATCGGGGTGCTCTACAACCTGGGCATCACCAACGAGCTCTTCCCCCTGTTGATCTTCATGGGCATCGGGGCCCTGACCGACTTCGGCCCCCTCATCGCCGACCCCAAGCTGGCCCTGTTGGGGGGCGCCGCCCAATTCGGCATCTTCGGCACCCTGTTCGGGGCCCTGATGCTGGAGCACATTCCCGGCGTGCCCCTGCACTTCACGCTGCAGGAGGCGGGGGCCATCGCCATCATCGGCGGAGCCGACGGGCCCACCTCCATCTACACCGCCGGCAAGCTGGCCGACCACCTGATGGGGGCCATCGCCGTGGCGGCTTACTCCTACATGGCCCTGGTGCCCATCATCCAGCCCCCCATCATGCGCGCCCTGACCACGAAGAAGGAGCGGCTGGTGCGCATGAGCCAGCTGCGCCACGTGACCCAGCGGGAGAAGCTGCTGTTCGCCTTCGCGGTGCTGATCCTGTGCATCGTCATCGTCCCCTCCGCCACGCCCCTGGTGGGGATGCTGGTGGTGGGCAACGTGTTCCGCGAGTCCGGCGTGGTGGAGCGGCTGTTCAAGGCCTCCAGCAACGAGCTGCTCAACATCGTCACGATCTTCCTGGGCCTGGCGGTGGGCTCCAAGCTGGACGCCGCCCAGTTCCTCACGGCCCAGACGGCGGGCATCTCGATCCTGGGCTTCCTCGCCTTCTGCCTGGGGACGGCGGCGGGGCTGCTGATGGGCAAGCTGATGTACGTGCTGTCCCGGGGCCGGATCAACCCGATGATCGGCGCCGCCGGGGTGTCGGCGGTGCCCATGGCGGCCCGGGTGGTGCAGCGCGAGGCGATGCGCGACGACGCCGACAACCACCTGCTCATGCATGCCATGGGGCCGAACGTCTCGGGGGTGCTGGGCTCCGCCATCGCGGCGGGGGTGCTCATCTCCTTCCTGGGCTGACGGGCCCGGCGTTCCCCCCCCTCCCCCCTCCCGTCCTTCCCCTCCCAGGCGCCCCCGGGCACCGGGCGCAGCCGGCGGGGGGCGCCTTTGAGCAGGTAGATCCAGGCCGCCCCCCAGGGCGTGGGGATCCGCGCCCGCACGTACTCCCGCGCCAGGTCCTCCAGCCGGTCCAGGCGTGCCAGGGTGGCGGGCCCCACCCCGTACACCTCCCCCTTAAGGGCCGTGCGCCCCCCCGCCAGCGCGCCGGGATAGGCCCGCCGGCCCCGTCCGAGGCGCACCAGCCGGTACGCGGGCGCGGTCTCGTGCGCCCCCAGGAACTCCGCCCCGGCCAGGAGGCGGTGGTTGGGCTGGCCGGCTTTCAGGGTGCCGTAGACGAACACGAGGTGCCGCGCCGGGCTCACGGGTCTCCTTCCAGCCCCAGGTAGCGCAGGTGGCTGCCGCACCCCGCACGGCAGTCGGAAGCGCCGAAGCCGGGCACGGGCACGGTGCCCCCGACGGCTCGGTTGAGGGCGCACTCGGCGGCGGCGTGCCGCTCCACCCCCGTCACGGCGCACCCCGGCGCCGCCAGCAGGTGGTCGATGTGCCACTTCAGGCGCTTGCCCCCGGCGCGCAGGTGGCGGGCGATGCGGGCCTCCAGGCCGCGCCGGGCGCTGCCCGTGTAGACGTAGCGCCCCGCCGGGAACGTGAAACGCCCCAGGCGCCCGACGCTCACAGCCACCGGCCGCGCCACCCGGATGTGGAGCCGGTAGGCCCGGGGGCTCACGCCAGCACCCCCTCCAGCCACGCCCGCCAGCGGGCGTACTTGGGGCCCAGGTAGCCCCCGGCCGCCGCCACGGCCCGCGCGCCGGGCGCCGCCTGGGGCACCCCCGCCGCCAATCGGGCGGCTCCCAGCAGGGTGGCCTCGGGCTCCTCCAGGCGCGCCACCTCCCGCCCCGTGCAGGCCGCCAGGCCCGCCGTGAGGAAATGCCCGGTATCGGGACCCGCCGCCAGGCCCCCGGCCACCAGCAGCCGCGTCACCGGCGCGTCGCGGGCCAGGTCGTCCACGATCTCCCGCACCCGGAACACGATCCCCTCCAGGGCCGCTCGGCGCCGTCCCGCCGGGCCCAGGGACTCCGCCGCCGGGGAGAAGACGGGGCCGAGCCCCGCCCGCCAGTGGGGCGCCCCCACCCCGGCGGCGTCCGGCAGGCAGAAGGCGTCCGGCGCAGGGTCGTCCTCGGCGAGGGACGTCGGCCCGCCCTTCAGGCCCGCCACCAGGGGGCCGATGCCGTTGATCGTCCCCTCCGCCGCCCAGGCGGTGCCCCCGGCGGCGCGGCACAGGGGCCCCAGCAGGTAGCCCTCGGGCCCGTGCCCCGGCCCCGCCACGCGCCTCAGGACGAACCCCCCCGTGCCCAGGTTCACCAGGGCCGTGCCCGGCGCCTCCCCCAACGCCGCCAGGGCCGCCGCCCCCTGGTCCGCCAGGGTGGCCGCGACCCGCGTCTCGCCGTCCATCTCCAGGTCCAGCCCGGCGCTCGCCCCGATCGCCGGCAGCCCGGCGCGGGGCACCCCGAACGTCGCGAGCAGGGGGTCGGACCAGTCCCGCCGCCCCAGGTCCACCATCAGGGTGCGGGCCGCCATGGACAGGTCCGTGTGGTGCACCTGGGCCCCGCTCAGGTGCCACAGGAGGTACGTCTCCAGGGTGCCGAAACGCAGCCGCCCCGTGGCCAGGCCCTCCCCCAGCCCGGGATCGGCCGCCAGCAGCACGGCCAGCTTCGGGCCCGCGTAGTGGGGCGACAGGGGCAGGCCGGTGCGCGCCGTCAGCTCCGCTTCCCGCGCCCGGTGCGCGGCGCACCAGCGGTCCGCCCGCCGGTCCTGCCAGGAGACCAGGGGGGTGACCGGGCGGCCCGAGGCCGCCTCCCACAGCACGAAGCTGGAGCGCTGGCAGGCGATCCCCACGGGCAGGCCCGGGTCCGCCGCCACCGCCTGCGCCAGCACGGCCCCGGCCACCTCCAGGTAGGCCGCCGCGTCCCCCTCCCGCACCGTCCCCTGCCCGGTCAGGTGCGGGGCCCCGGCGGCCCCGGCGGGGACCAGGGTTCCACCGGCCGTCAGGCGCCCGGCCTTGACCCGGGTGCTCCCCAGGTCAAGGGCGAGGGCGAGGGCCCGGTCCATGGTCCCCGAAGGTCCTCACCTCGGCCGCGCGCCGATCCGCGTCCCACCCCAGGACCGGCGCCACCAGGTCCGCCGCCCGCTCCACCGTGTCTTTCTCAAGGGGGTGCAGGATCGCCAGGGGGACGCGGCGCCTCAGGACGTCCGCGAGGGTCCGCGCCATCTCGAACCGGGCCGCGTGGACGACCTCGGCCCGGCTGAACGGGCACGCCGGCACGATCCGCTCAGCGAGGGCGGGCTCCGCCTGGATCAGACCGTGCAGGGCCGCCACCGTGGTGCCGTAGCGCCCGGCGCACAGGGCGGCGGTCTCCGGGTCCAGCCCCAGGGTGCGGCCCCGGGCGGCGACCTCGTCCCGCCAGTGGGGGAAGGCGTCCACCGGCCGCCACGGAAGGGCCCGCCGCTTGGTGGGGCAGGTGCCGGGGGGCCGGTCCATCATCCCCATCGCCTGCTGCACCGTCAGCGAGGCCTCGGTGCGGGCCGACGTGAGCTTGCCCCCCACGGGCATGAGCAGACCCGGCTCCGGCGCCTCCAGGGACCACTCCCGGGTGACGTCCGAGGGCCGCGCCTCGGCCCCCTTGCGCAGGGTCCGCACACCGGCGAAGCGTCCCAGGACGTCCGACTCGGTCCACCCCAGCCCCCCCAGGGCCTGATGGGCCGCCTCCAGCAGGTAGGCCACGTCGGCGTCCTCCACCGCCACGGCGTCCGGGTCGCCGTCGTAGTCGGCGTCCGTGGTGCCCAGCAGCGTGCGCCCGTACCACGGGATGGCGAAGAACACGCGCCCGTCCTGCCGCGCCGTGAGCAGCAGGGCGTCCTCCGTGGGCATGGGGGGCAGCACCAGGTGCACCCCCTTCACCAGCCGGGTCATCCCGGCCGCGGCCGACCCCAGGCCCTTGAGCCGCTCCCCCCACGGCCCCGCCGCGTTCACGGTGACGGCGGCGCGCACCTCGGCGCTGCGGCCCGTCTCCCGGTCCAGCACGGCGGCCCCGGCCACCCGGCCCCGCTCCCGGATCAGGTCCACCACCTCGGCCCGGTTCACGCACGCGGCCCCGGCCTCCAGGGCCCCCGCCACCACCTCCAGGGTCAGGCGGGCGTCGTCCGTGCCGCAGTCGCCATAGGCGAACCCCGCCTTCAGGCCCTCGGCCCGCAAGAAGCCGTGGCCTGCCAGCAGCTCGCTGCGGCCGAAGCGTTCGTGGGGCGGCACCGGCTGGTGGGGCCCCGCCAGGCGGTCGTAGAGCCACAGGCCCGCCTCCAGGCGCAGCGGCCCCACCCGGTCGCCTCGGTAGACCGGCACCACGAAGCGCAAGGGGTAGACCCGGTGCGGCCCCAGGGTGGCCAGGCGGCGCCGCTCCGACAGCGACCGGCGCACCAGGCCCAGCTGGAGGTGCTCCAGGTAGCGCAGGCCGCCATGAACGAGCTTGGTGGAGGCGGACGACGTGCCCGCCGCCCAGTCGGCCCGCTCCACCAGGGCCACGTCCAGCCCCCGCAAGGCCGCGTCGTAGGCGATCCAGGCCCCGTAGATGCCGCCCCCCACCACGAGCAGGTCGAAGGGCCGCTCCCCGAGCCGGTCGAAGTCGCGGATCACGCCGCCGCCCCCAGCCGGTCCCGCAGCCAGGCCGGTCGGTCGGTGATGATCCCGTCCGCCCCGGCCGCCAGGGCCCGGGCCACGTCACGGGGGGTGTCGCAGGTGAAGGTGAGCACGGGCTTGCCCAGCCCGTGGACGCGGTCCACGAACGCCGGCGTCAGGGCCCGAACGTTCAGGCACAGGGCCGCCAGGGGGGCGATCCGGCGCTTAAGGGCGGCGGTCAGGCGCGGCGCGGCGTCCAGGTTCCACACGCACCGCGCCTCCGGCACCCGCTCGCGGGCCGCCTCCAGCACCTCCAGGCCGAAGCACAGCAGGAACGTTCGGTCCGTGAGCCCCCGCCCCGCCACGCGCGCCGCCACGTCCCGGGCCAGGGCCCGGTGCCCGGCGGCGGAGCGGCGGCCGCCACGCAGCTTGATCTCCAGCATCAGGTCGAGGCGCCCGCCGTAGCCGTCCAGCACCGCCTCCAGGGTGGGGATGCGCTCCCCCGCGAAGGCCGGGCCGAACCAACCCCCGGCGTCCAGGGCGGAAAGCTCCGCCCGGGTCAGGCCCGCCACCCGGCGCCGGGGCAGCCCCGCCTTGCGCAGGGTGCGGTCGTGCCACACCACGGGCACGCCGTCGCGGGCGCGCTGCAGGTCCAGCTCGATGGCCTCGGGACCCGCCTTCAGGGCCAGGTCGAAGGCGGCGCGGGTGTTCTCGGGGCGCTCGGCGGACGCGCCGCGGTGGGCGATCACCCAGGGGGGGCGGGTGCCGGGGAGGAGGGGCCGCATGGCGTGCATTGTACCCGCTCGGGGCCCCCTCCCCGCCCCGGCGTCGCGCCGGCGGTCACGGGCCGAATCCTCCGGCGGCGACCCGCTCCACCCGGCAGACCCGGATGCGATAGGCCGCGTACCACTCGGCGGCGCCCCGCGCCCGCACGGCGGCGTGCTCGGCGTGCGCCCGCCACGCCGCGATCGCCTCCGGGCTGTCCCAGTACGAGACGGTGATGCCGAGCCCGTCCACCCCCCGCGCGCTCTCCACCCCCAGGAAGCCCGGCTGCTCGCGGGCCAGGGCCTCCATGCGGCGGGCGGCCGCGTCGTAGGCCGGGTCGTCGCCGGCCCGCACCGAGGTGAAGACCACGGCCCAGTACGGCGGCTCCGGCGTGGCCGCGGGGCCGCCCACGGCGCCGGGGGCCTCCCCCTCGTCCGGGCCCGTCACGCGAGGCCCCTAGCCGCCGTGGGTGTAGAGGCGCAGGAGGTTCGTGCCCCCCTCCTCCAGGTGGGAGCCGGCCAGGACGACGATCTTGTCGCCCCGGGCGATCCAGCCCGCCGCCGCCAGGCGCGCCGCCACCTCGTCGATGGCCTGCTCCACGCCCTTCTGAAAGTCCATCCGCATGGGCACCGTGCCCCAGCACAGGGCCAGGCGCCGCACCGTGGCCTCCGACGGGGTGAAGGCCACGATGGGGGCGCGGGGCCGGAACTTGGACATGAGCCGGGCGGTCAGCCCCGAGGTGGTCAGGGCCACGATCACCCGGGCGTCCACCCCCTCCGCCGTGTGGAAGGCGGCGCGGCAGATGCAGCGGGCCGAGATGTAGCGCTCCCCGGTCATCACCGGCTCCCCCAGGCGGAAGTAGTCGGTCTGCTCCGCCTCCCGGATGATCGCCGCCATGGTGGCCGCGGCCTTGACCGGGTGGGCGCCGAAGGCCGTCTCCACCGACAGCATCACGGCGTCGGAGCCGTCGAACACGGCGTTGGCCACGTCCGAGGCCTCGGCCCGGGTGGGCATGGGGTTGGCCATCATCGAGTCGAGCATCTGGGTGGCGGTGATCACCGGCACCCCGGTGTTGTGGCACAGCTCGATGGCCCGCTTCTGCACCACGGGCACCCGGGCCGGCGAGATCTCCGCCCCCAGGTCGCCCCGGGCCACCATCAGCCCGTCCGACGCGCCGATGATCTCCTCCAGCTTGGTGAGGGCCTCGGCGGTCTCCAGCTTGGCGATCACGGGCACCTGGCGGCCACCCATGAACGCCCGGATGCCCCCCAGGTCCTCCGGGTCGCGCACGAAGGACAGGGCCACGTAGTCCACCTCGTTGTCCAGGCCGAAGGCCAGGTCGCGCTTGTCCTTCTCGGTGAGGGACGGCTCGGAGATGCGCACCCCGGGCAGGGTGATGCCGCTGCGGTCGGACAGGCCGCCCCCGTCCACCACGGTGCAGATCACGTCGGTCTCGGTGACCTCCCGGACCTCCAGCTTGACCAGGCCGTCGTGCAGCAGGACGTGGCTGCCGGTCTTCACGTCGTGGGGAAGGCCGCGGTAGGGTGTGGAGACGCCGGTCTGGTCCCCCTCCCGCTCCCGCACCGTGAGCGTGAAGCGCTCGCCGGGCACCAGGGTCACGGCGCCGCCCTGGAAGGTGCCGATGCGGATCTTGGGCCCCTGCAGGTCCTGCAGGATCGCCACCGGCTTGCCCATGCGGCCGGAGACCTTGCGGATCGTCCGCATCACCTCCAGATGGCTCTCGTGGGTGCCGTGGGAGAAGTTCAGGCGGGCCACGTCCATGCCCGCGGTGATCAGGCGCGCCACCATGTCCTCGGACGCGGTGGCGGGCCCGATGGTGCAGATGATCTTGGCCTTGTGGTCCAGGTGCTTCACGGTGGGGGACGGGCTCCTTGCCGGGTCGGATCGGGGGGGTGGGCGCTCGGGCGGGGGCGCCCGGCCACCGGGCGGGTTCCCGTCAGGTTCAGGCCAGTCGGGTCCGCCTGTCAATCTCGGAGTTGGCCCCGCGTCCGGGACGCGGGCGGGGTCGCCGCCCGAGCGGGGTCAGGCGAACGGGATCAGCCGAACGGGACCAGGCGCTTGAGCCGGGCGCTCATCCGGTGGCGGGACAGCTCCCGGTCCACCACGGCCTGGCTCGTGACCCAGTTGATCTGGATCGAGCGGCGCTGGCCCTCGAACGGCGTGTGGCCGTGGTAGGAGTTGTCCGCCCGGCGGAACGCCAGCAGGGTGCCCCAGGCGGGCGCCACCTCGGCCACGTAATCCTCCAGGTCGGTGCCCGAGCGCAGCAGGCGCAGGCGGCCGTCGGTGGCGGACCAGTCGCGGTTGAGGTAGATCAGGCAGGTGATGATCTTGGTCTCGGTGTCGGGGTGGATGCGGCCGTCCTTGCGCTGGCAGCGGCCCCGCACCGTGATCATCTGGGGGTGGGCGAACAGGTCCAGGCCGAACTTGGCCCCCATCGCCTCCCAGAACGGCTTGTCCCGCACCTCGGCCAGCAGCTCGGCGAAGCCCTCGCCGTAGGTGAGGGTCTCCACGGGGAAGCTGCCGCCCTTGGCGATGGGCGGGAAGTCCGGGTCCACCCGGGCCATCGACCCCGGGGTCAGGAACCCCGGCACGACGACGAAGTCGAACGGGTCACGGACCAGCGGCGTGCGCCGCAGCGCGTCCAGGTTCATGAACGACATCGCACGGCCTCCTCGGCAGTTGGGTCGGCGGCCCGGGTGGCGCGCCTCCCGGGCAAGAGGCCCCGCGATTCTAGCCGCTCGGCCAGCACCGCGGCAACCGCCGCCGCGTCCGCCAGCGGGGCGCAGGCCCAGGGCTCCAGGCGGCCGTCGAAGGGGCGGGTGACCCCCTCCTCCGCCAGCAGGCGGTGGAAGCGCGCGAACTTGCCCCCCTCCCCTTCCAGCGCGGCGACGTAGACGGGCTTTCCGGTGGTGGCCGCCTCGGAGACCATGAGCACCGAGTCGCAGGTGACCACCAGGAAATCCGCCAGGGCCAGGTAGCCGTAGTAGGGGTTCTCCCCGCTCCCGTCCCAGATCTCGGCCCGCCCCGCGAGGCGGTCTTTCAGCACCGCCAGGGCCTCCGCCCCGGTGCGCCGCGAGGCGGTCAGGACGATCCCCGCCCCCGCCTCGGCCGCCTGGACGAGGCCGTCCGCCAGCCGCCCGGCGGCCGCCTCTGTCATCCGGTAATGGCGGTTGGAGCCCCCCACGAGGACCGCGACCAGGGGCCGGGGCAGGTGGGCGAACCGGGGCCCGAAGTGGGCCGCGGCCTCGGCGAGGCGCTCCGGAGTGACCCGGTTGATCGCCCCCCGCGTCGGCACCACGTTGGGGCCCGAAAGTGCGTCGTGGCGGGGCGGCACCACCAGGTCGAACCGCCCCGGCGCCACCCCGGGGGACTCGATCTGCACCGTGAAGCACCGCCCCCCCGACGCCTTGCGCACCGCCAGGCTGAACGGCACCGTGCGGCGCCCGGCGGCGATGAGCACGTCGGGCCACGGCGGTGTAAGAGGGTCGCTGTCGGGCCCCAACGCGGCGAACGGGAACGGCCAGGCGCCCGCCGGCAGCCAGCGCCACGGCGCCCGGGGCCGGACGGTGCGGACCTCGGGCATAAGCCCCGCGGCCTCGGCCAGGCCCAGGCACTGGTTGCGCATGGAGGCCCGCCCGTCGGTGAGGACCCAGCAGATCGGGGCCACGCTCACGCCGCCGCCACCCCGTAGAGGGCGCCGTACTTGGCCTTGAGGTAGTCCAGGAACGGCTTCGGCGAGGGGGCCCCGCCCGTGGCGCGGGTGACGATCTCCACCGCGTCCAGGGCCCGGCCGTGGCGCCAGACGTTGTCCCGCAGCCAGTCCCTCAAAGCCTCGAAGCGCCCTTCGCCCATCGCGGCGTCGATCTCGGGGCGCGCCTTACGGGCCGCGGCGAAGAGCTGGGCGGCGTAGAGGTTGCCCAGGGTGTAGCCCTGGAAGGCGCCCCCCACGTGGCCGATGTACCAGTGCACGTCCTGCAGCGCGCCGTCGGCGTCGCCCGTGGGGCGGACGCCGAGGTCCGCCTCCATGCGGGCGGCCCAGGCGTCGGGCAGGTCGGCGGCCTCCAGACGTCCCTCCAGCAGCGCCAGCTCCAGGTCGAAGCGCAGCATCACGTGGAGGTTGTAGGTCACCTCGTCGGCGTCGGTGCGGATCAGGGACGGCCGCACCCGGTTCACCGCGCGGTGGAAGGCGTCCAGGGGCACCCCGTCGAGGCGCCCGGGGAAGGCGGCCACGAACCGGGGGAAGAAGTGCGCCCAGAAGGTGCGGCTGCGGCCGACGAGGTTCTCCCACAGGCGCGACTGGGACTCGTGCAGGCCGGACGACGCCCCGGCGGCCAGGGGCGTGCCCTCCAGGGCCGGGTCGATGCCCTGCTCGTAAAGGCCGTGGCCGGCCTCGTGCAGGGTGGAAAACAGGGCGTCGGTGGGGTCGTCCTCCCGCACCCGGGTGGTGATCCGCACGTCGTCCCGGGCGAAGGCCACGGTGAAGGGGTGCAGGGTGAGGTCCTCCCGCCCCCGCCCCAGGTCGAAGCCGAAGCGGCGGATCACCTCGCGCCCGAAGGCGAGCTGGGCGTCGGCGGGGAACGTGCCCTTCAGGAACCCGGTGTCGGGGGCCGGACGGGCCGCGATGGCCCGCGCCAGGGGCACCAGCTCGGCCCTGAGATCCCGGAACAGGGGCGCGATCCGGGCCACGGTCTGGCCCGGGTCCTCGTCGTCGATGAGGGGGTCGGCCGCGTGGGCGGCGCCGGGGAAGAAGCCCGCGTACTCCCGGCTGAGGTCCACCGTGCGCGCCAGGTGGGGTGCCACCCGGGGGAAGTCGTCGTCGCCCCGGGCCGCGGCCCAGATCTCGTAGGTGCGGGCGCCGTGGTCGGCAAAGCGGGCCACGAACCGGCCCGGCACCCGCACGGCCTTGTCGAAGTCGCGCCGCGCCACCCGCACCAGGGCCGCGTCCAGGGGAGCGAGGTCCCCGGCGCGGGTCTCGAGGCGGTCCAGCAGGCGGCCGATGGCGGGGGAGGTGGCGCGCCGGTGCACCAGGCGGCCCAGGGTGGCCTGCTGGCGCGCCCGCGCGGCGCCGCCCCCCGGCGGCATGTAGGTGGCCTGGTCCCAGGTCAGCAGGTGGGCGGCGGCCCGGAGGTCCTCCACCTCGGCGAGGCGGCCCTTGAGCCGGGCGATCAGGTCTTGCATGGCGCGCCCCCTCCTTGTCGGGCGGGCGGCGCCATTATCCCCCTCCGGCGGGAGGGCGCGAAAGGCCGCCGGGGGGCCGAGACCCGTCCCACGCCGGTCCGGCCGGGTGTCGCGCGTACGGCGCGCAGTGGCCGTCCGTCGCGGGCCACACCCGGGTCGCTTGCGCGGGTGCCGCCGGGGTCCATGACCCCTAGGTCGGAGGAAGCGGGCCGCCCTCGACGGGGGGGTGGTCCAGGCTCCGGAGGAAGTCCCGCGCCTGGGAGACCACGGCCTCGTTGCCGGCGGCGTAGTCGATGGCCTTCCGGATCTCGCTCCGGGCCCGGTCGGTTTCGCCGGTCTGGGCCAGGGCGATGCCCAGGGTGAGGTGGCCCTGGACGTTCTGGGGGTTCAGGGCGATGGCCTGCTCGCTCTCGCGGATGGCGTCGGCGTAGCGCTCCCGGTCCAGGTGCAGGGCCCCCAGGCAGGCGTGGGCGCCGCTGTCGGTCTGGTTGAGGGCGATGGCCTGACCGAGGGCGTGCTCGGCCTCCCTGGGGTCGCCCCGGGTGACCAGCAGCAGGCACCCCAGGCGGACCCAGGCCGCGTCCCGGACGGGATCGCGGGTCACTGTGGTGCGGTAGGCCTCCACGGCCTCGTCGTAGCGCCCCAGGGCCTCGTAGGCCTGGGCCATCTGCTCGTAGGTGAGGACCAGGTCCGGGTCGAGGCGGATCGCCTCCCGGTAGATGTCGATCGCCTTCTCGTAGTCTCCCCGGTCGGCGAAGGCGAGCCCCAGGGCGGCCTTCTTCATGGCCGGGCTGTCCTTGCGGCAGCCCCCGGCCCCCGCGGTGGTGAGCCCCACGGCCACCACCAGCGCCAGCAGGAGGAGGCGGACCACGCCGGTCAAGCCGGGTCGGACTTGGCGGCGGCGGCCCACTTGGCGTCGTCGGCGGCCTTGATCTCCGCCCGCAGGCGTTGGAGGTCACCGGTGGAGCGGTTGTAGAGGTAGCGGGAGAGCAACATCAGCTCCATCCAGGGGATGCCGAAGCGCATCCCCTGCACCTGGGCCGGGCCGATGAACTCCCACCGGAGGTACCCCAGGGCCTGGCCGACGGCCAGGGACTCGGCGCCGGTCCACCACCCCAGGGGGATGGCCCACGGGATCAGGAACCAGAGGGCGTCCTCCTCCTTCAGCAGGCTGAAGGCCAGCCCCATCGCCACGGTGATGAAGACGCCGGAGACGATCGTGGGCACCACCTGGGGCGGGACCCCTTCCACCAGCAGGCCGAAGATGTTGCCCCGGGGGTAGTGGGAGGCGAAGGTCTCGCTGCGGACGCCGTAGTCGAAGGCAAGAACGCCGTGGGTCGTGAGCAGGCCGATGACCAGGCCCCACACGCCTCCGGTGATCACCAGCCAGCGGGTGCGGATGCCCGTGCCCCGTCCCGGCACCTGGCGCCGGCGGCACTCCCGCTCCCCCAGCACGTAGCCCAGGGCCACGGCGAAGCCGAGGGTGGCGGCCTGCACCACCGACTGCCACACGGGGATCCCGGCCGTGGCACCGCCCAGGGTGCCCGCCAGGAGCAGGATCGCCATCTTGGTGGAGGTCAGGGGCGGCTGGAACATCGCGCGAACGGCCGTTTCGGTGCGTCGCTCATGATAGCAGAGGCCGGGGGTTCAGGTATGACCGCCGTCATACGCGGGCGGCCCGCCGCGCGCCCCCTTTGGGAGGCGCCGGTGGTGCGTCCCCGGCGGCCCCGCCGGGGCAGCGTCAGCCCCCCTGCTGCTCCCGGATCGCGTTCAGGGCCGAGCCGGCGCGGAACCATTGGATCTGGGACGGGTTCAGGGTGTGGTTGCAGCGCACCCGGTCCTCGCCGCCGTCGGCGTGGCGCAGCACCGCCGTCACCGGCTGGCCCGGCGCCAGGTCGGCCAGGCCCTCGATGGTGACCCGGTCGTCCTCCTTCACCTTGTCGTAGTCGGCGGCGTCGGCGAACCAGAGGGGCAGGATGCCCTGCTTTTTCAGGTTGGCCTCCGCGATGCGGGCGAAGCTGCGGGCGATGACCGCCCGCCCGCCCAGGTGGCGCGGCTCCATGGCGGCGTGCTCGCGGGAGGAGCCCTCGCCGTAGTTCTCGTCGGCCACCACCACCCAGCCGATGCCCCGGCCCTTGTAGTCACGGGCCACCTGGTTGTAGTCCTTGCCGGTCTCGCCGGTCAGGACGTTGCGGCCCTTGCCGGTCTCGCCCGTGAAGGCGTTGACGGCGCCGATGTACATGTTGTTGCTGATGTTGTCCAGGTGCCCGCGGAACTTGAGCCACGGCCCGGCGGGGGAGACGTGGTCCGTGGTGCACTTGCCCTGGGCCTTCACCAGCACCGGCATGTCCTTGAAGTCGGCCACCGGGTCCAGCTTGGGGAACGGCTCCAGCAGGGCCAGGCGCTCGCTGGTGGGCGACACCTCCACCGCGGGGGCATCGGCGCGGGGCGCCTCGTAGCCCGCGTCCTTGCTGATGAAGCCGCCGGCGGGCAGCTCCTCGCCGGTGGGAGGCGCCAGCTTGAAGGCGGTGCCGTCGGCGCCCTGGAGGGTGTCGGCCTCCGGGTCGAAGTCGAGGCGCCCGGCCAGGGCCATCGCCACCACGATCTCGGGGCTGGCGATGAAGGCGCAGGTCTCGGGGTTGGCGTCGTTGCGGGCCCGGAAGTTGCGGTTGAACGACGTGACGATGCTGTTGAGCTCGCCCTTCTGCACGTCGTCCCGCTTCCACTGCCCGATGCACGGCCCGCAGGCGTTGGCGAGCACGATGCCGCCCACGCTGTTGAAGCCGTCCATGATGCCGTCCCGGATGATGGTCTCGTGGACCCGCTCCGAGCCGGGGCTGATCATGAAGGTGGTCTTGGCCTTCACCCCCTTGGCGGCGCCCTGGCGGGCGATGCTGACGGCCCGGGTCATGTCCTCGTAGGAGGAGTTGGTGCACGAGCCGATCAGGGCGGCGGTCAGCTCCACTGGCCACCCCTCCCGCTCGGCCTCGGCCCCCAGGTCGGCCACGGCGCGGCCCAGGTCCGGGGTGTGGGGGCCGACCACCTGGGGCCCCAGGGCCGACAGGTCGATCTCGTGCAGCTCGTCGTAGAAGTCCTCGGGGCGGGCCTCCACCTCGGGGTCGGCGGCCAGGGCCGCGGCGTGGCGGTCGGCCAGGTCGGCCACCGCCGCCCGCTCCGTGGCCCGCAGGTAGCGGCCCATGGAGGCGTCGTAGGCGAACAGCGACGTGGTGGCGCCGATCTCGGCCCCCATGTTGGTGATGGTGCCCTTGCCGGTGGCGGAGATGGCGCGGGCGCCGGGGCCGAAGTACTCGACGACCTTGCCGGTGCCGCCCTTCACGGTCATGAGCTGGGCCACCTTCAGGATCACGTCCTTGGCGCTGGTCCAGCCCGACAGCTCGCCGGTGAGCTTCACCCCGACCACCTTGGGCATCCGGGTGGAGAACGGCTGGCCGGTCATCACGTCCACCGCGTCCGCCCCGCCCACGCCGATGGCGATCATGCCCATGCCGCCGGCGTTGGGGGTGTGGGAGTCGGTGCCGATCATCATCATGCCCGGCACGGCGTAGTTCTCCAGCACCACCTGGTGGATGATGCCGGAGCCCGGCTTCCAGAAGCCCATGCCGTAACGCTGGGCGGCGGCGTGCAGGAAGTCGTAGACCTCGCGGTTGGTGTCCTCGGCCACCAGCAGGTCGTCCTGGGCCCCCTTGTAGGCCTGGATCAGGTGGTCGCAGTGGACCGTGGTGGGCACGGCGGTCTTGGGCATGCCGGCGGTCATGAACTGGAGGATCGCCATCTGGGCGGTGGCGTCCTGCATGGCCACCCGGTCGGGCCGGAGCCACACGTCGTCCTTGCCCCGCTCGGCGGGGCAGGTCTCGAAGTCGTCCATGTGGGAGAAGAGGATCTTCTCCGTGAGGGTGAGGGGCCGGCCGAGCCGCCGGCGTGCGGCCGCGTGGACGGCGTCCAGGCGCCCGTAGAGCGCTTCCACGTCCTTGATGTCGATGAGCATGGTCTTAAACCTCGCAGGTGGAAACCAGGGGGGTCACGCCTGGGCGCTCCGCCCTTTCAGGTGGCGCAGGGAGGGGCCGTCGTAGCCGTAGGCCCCCTCCGGCAGGCGGCGGAACGGCTTCTCGCGGGACCACTCCTCCACGATGTGGGCCACGACGCCGGGGATGCGGGCGATGATGAAGAAGCCCTTGCCGACCTTCCAGTCGAACCCCATGTCGCACAGGATCGCCGCGATGGCCCCGTCCACGTTCAGGGGCATGGCGCGCCCCATGCTCTCCTCCAGGGCGTCCTGGACCCCCACGGCGAACTGGATGAAGCGCCCGCCAAAGCCGTACTCCTCGGCCAGCTCCAGCATCCGCACGGTGCGCGGGTCGCGCTTGTACAGCTTGTGGCCGAAGCCGGGGAAGCGGCGCTTGGCGGCCCGCATCTCGGCCACCTTGTCCTTGGCGAGCTGGGCCGGGTCGGCCACGTCCTCGGTGACGAGCTCCTGGAACATCTTCATGCACTGCTCGATGGCGCCGCCGTGGAAATCCCCCAGGGTGAGGGCCCCCGCGGCCACGGCGCTGTTGAGCGAGTTGCCGCCCGAGAACACGGTGCGGGCCGCCACCACCGACGGAGGCGCGATGCCGTGGTCGATGCACGCGGTGAGCATGGCATTCATCATCCGCGCCTCGGCCTCGGCGGGCAACTCCCCCTTCAGGACCAGGTAGATGGCCTCCGGGAAGCTGACGTTGCCGATCAGCTCCTGCAGGGGATAGCCGCGGACCACGGTGGTCCCGTCGATCTGCCCCGCGACGCCGGTCTTCCAGAGTACCTCGGACATGCTTTTCCTCTCCTGCCAGCGGAACCCGTCACCCGGCCCGCAAGAAAGGGGTGCGGCCCCCTCCCCCGGGAGGGGGGGCACCCCTGGCGCGTTGACTCGAATCCAAGGGGCCCCTAGGCACCCCTCCCCTAACTCGTGCGGCCCGGGCCCCTTTTCGGCCCGGACCGGGCGTTTGGCCTCCTACCCGATCACCTCGTTGAAGGTGCGGCTCGGGCGCATGGCCGCCGCCACCTTGGCCGGATCGGCGTGGTAGTAGCCGCCCAAGTCCACCGCGTGGCCCTGGGCGGCGTCCAGCTCCTCCACGATGCCGGCCTCGGCGTCCGCCAGCTTCCGGGCGATGGGGGCGAAGTGCCGCTTCAGCTCCGCGTCCCGGTCCTGGGCGGCCAGGGCCTGGGCCCAGTAGAGGGCCAGGTAGAAGTGGCTGCCCCGGTTGTCGATCTCGTGCACCTTGCGGCGCGGCGAGCGGTTGTTCTCCAGCACCTGCCCGATGGCCTGGTCCAGGGCGTCGGCCAGGACCTCGGCGCGGGGCTTCTTGCGGGCCTGGGCCAGGTGCGACAGCGAGGCCCCCAGGGCCGCAAACTCCCCCAGGGAGTCCCACCGGAGGTGCCCCTCCTTGACGAACTGCTGCACGTGCTTGGGCGCGGAGCCCCCGGCGCCGGTCTCGAACAGGCCGCCACCCGCCATGAGGGGCACGACGGAGAGCATCTTGGCGCTGGTGCCCACCTCCAGGATGGGGAACAGGTCCGTCAGGTAGTCCCGCAGCACGTTGCCGGTCACGGAGATCGTGTCCTGGCCGGCCCGCATCCGCTCCAGGGAGAAGCGGGCGGCCTCCACCGGGGCCATGATGCGGATGTCCAGGCCGCTCGTGTCGTGGTGGGCCAGGTAGCGGTTCACCTTCTGGATCAGCTGGGCGTCGTGGGCCCGGGTCTCGTCGAGCCAGAACACGGCGGGGGCGCCGGTGGCCCGGGCCCGGGTCACGGCCAGCTTCACCCAGTCCTGGATCGGCGCGTCCTTGGCCATGCACATGCGCCAGATGTCGCCCGCCTTGACCGCGTGCTCCAGCAGCGTCTGCCCGCCCGCGTCCACCACGCGGATGGTGCCGTCGCCCGGGGCCTTGAAGGTGAAGGGGTGGGAGCCGTACTCCTCGGCCTTCTGGGCCATCAGGCCCACGTTGGGGATGCTCCCCATGGTGGCCGGGTCGAACGCCCCGTGCGCCTTGCACGACTCGATCACCGCGTCGTACACCCCGGCGTAGCTGCTGTCGGGGATGACGCACTTGGTGTCGCGGGGCTTGCCGTCCGGCCCCCAGCCCTTGCCGCCGCCGCGGATCAGGGCCGGCATGGAGGCGTCGATGATCACGTCGCTGGGGACGTGCAGGTTGGTGATGCCCCGGTCGGAGTCGACCATGTAGAGGTCGGGCTGGCTCGCCATGCAGGCCTGGATGTCGGCCTCCACTTGCGCGCGCTCGGCATCCGGCAGCTGCTGGATCTTGGCGACCACGTCGCCAAAGCCGTTGTTGGGGTCCACGCCGAGCTTCGCGAACCGGGCCGCGTGCTTGTCGAAGACCTCCTTGAAATAGATGGAGACCGCGTGGCCGAAGATGATGGGGTCGGAGACCTTCATCATCGTGGCCTTCATGTGCAGCGAGAAGAGCACCCCCTGGCGCTTCGCGTCGGCCACCTGCTCGGCCAGGAACGCCCGCAGCGCGGCCTGCTCCATGACGGTGCCGTCCACCACCTCGCCGGCCTGGAAGGGCACCTTGTCCTTCAGGGCCATGACCTGGCCGTCCTGCCCGACGAACTCGATCCGGCCGGTGCCGCCGTCGGCGATCGTCACGGACTTCTCGTTGTGGCGGAAGTCCCCGCCGGTCATGGTCGCCACGTGGGTCTTGGAGTCCGGGCTCCACGCCCCCATGGAGTGGGGGTGCTTCTTGGCGTACTCCTTGACGGCCCGGGGCGCCCGGCGGTCGGAGTTGCCCTCCCGCAGCACCGGGTTGACGGCGCTGCCCTTGATCCGGTCGTAGCGGGCCTGGGCCTCGCGCTCGGCGTCGGTCTTGGGGTCCTCGGGATAGTCGGGAATGTCGTAGCCCTGGCCCTGCAGCTCCTGGATGGCCGCATTCACCTGCGGCACCGAGGCGCTGATGTTGGGCAGCTTGATGACGTTGGCTTCCGGCGTCTTGACCAGCTGGCCCAGCTCGGCCAGGTCGTCAGGCTGGCGCTGCTCGGGGCGGAGCTTCTCCGGGAAGGCCGCGATGATCCGGCCCGCCAGGGAGATGTCCTTGGTGCCGACCGTGACGCCGGCCGGCGCTGTGAACGCCTGGATGATGGGCAGCAGGGAGGCGCTGGCGAGCTCCGGGGCCTCGTCCACCTTGGTGTAGATGATATCCGGCTGTCCTGTGGTTGCCGACATCGTGCTGACTCCCGTTCAGGGGCCCGGGGCCTTAAGGCCCCGCGCCCGCAAAGGTCGTGAAAAACGGTCAGATGGTCGCGTAGCGGGGCGCCACCGTGCCCTGCTTCGCCGCCGTCTCCTCGGGCCGCACCCCCAGCTCCTCGATGCAGTCGAGCAGGTTGTGGTAGTAGGTGGCGACCCGCACGTTGGGGCCCGCCTCGGCCAGCATGCGCTTCTTGGTCGAGGCCTTGCCCTTGCCCCGCTCCACCACCGCGCCGGCGTGCCCGAAGGCCACGCCCTCCTGGTGCTCCTGGAACTCCCCCCCGATGAAGGCGGCCAGGGGCTTGGTGAAGCGGCCCGCCTGGACGGCCTCGGCCGCCTGCTCCTCGTAGCTGCCCCCCACCTCCCCCAGCATCACCAGGGCGGTGCAGTGGGGGTCCCGCTGGAGCTCGTCCATCAGGTCGGAGTAGATCGTCCCGGCGATCACGTCGCCACCGATCCCCATCGCCATGTAGACCCCGTAGCCGCGCCGCTTGAACATCTCGGCGGTGGTCACGGTCAGGCCGCCGCTCTTGGAGAGCACCACCAGGCCGCCGGGGGCGAACGAGCCCGAGGGATCCTTGCCGCCGATCGCGCCGATGCGCCCCACCCCGGGCACGAAGCACCCCAGGCTGGTGCCGCCCACCACGCGAACCCCCTTGGCCGTCGCCGCCGCGTAGATCGAGGAGGCGTCCCGGATGGGGGTGTGCTCGGTGATGATGAAGACCGTCTTCAGGCCGCCCGCCATGGCCTCCAGGGCGGCGTCCTTCACCGACGAGGCGGGCACGTAGATGAGCGCCGTGTCGATGGTCGGGTGAGCCGCCACGGCCTCCTTGATCGTGTGGTAGATGGGCACGTCGGGCTCGATGGTGGTGCCGCCCTTGCCGGGGGTCACCCCGGCCAGGATCATGCCCGGGAACAGGGCCTCGGACTCGCGCACCACCTGGGAGGCCTCGCGGCCCGTGGCGCCCACCACCACCAGGCGGGTGTTCTCGTTCAGCAGGGAGGTACCCTTCACGTCCTGTCTCTCCTTCGTGCGCGCCCGGGCGCGCTTCGGGGCGCCCAAAGGGGCGCCGATGTCACGCGCCCTGGGCCTTGGCCTGGGGGCCGGGCTTGTAGCCCCGGTGCTCCACCAGCAGGTCCCTCAGGATCAGGGGGGCCTGGGTGATGGGCAGCTCCGAGTCGAAGACGCGCCCCTGGATGCCGTTGCGCTGGAAGCACTCGGCCAGGAGCTTCAGGCCCTTCTCCACCTCCGGGCCGCCGCGCCGCACCACCCAGATCAGGTCCCGGTCCAGCTTGCCCTCCTTGGCCAGGTCGTCCAGGGCCCCGACCAGGCCCTCCCCGAGGGTCACGTCGATGCGGGTGTTGGAGGCCGTGCCGCCGCACACCAGCACGCCTTTGAGGCCGGGCTTGGAGAGGATGATCTTGGAGATCCGGTACATTTTCTCCGCCGGGGGGTTGCCGCCGATGTCGGTGAAGTTGGCGGGACGGAGGCCCACGTCGTAGGAGGTCTCGATGGTGACGGCGGAGCCGCCGCCGCCGAAGGTCATCATGGCGATGTCGCCCCCTAAGTCCTCGGGCTCGACGTAGGAGCCGGCCTTGCCGCGGTGGTCGTCGCGGTCGATCAGCAGGGCGTCCACCTCGCGCTGGGTGGGCTCGCGCTTGTAGGCCGAGCGCTCGCCGAAGGTCTTCTGGGGCGGCACGGTGGCGTCGTCATCCAGGGTGACCACGGCGTCCAGGGCCATCAGCTCCAGGGCCTCGACCGGCTTTCCGGTCTTGCGGTCGGTCTTGGTGCGGCGCACCACGGCCAGGGGATTGATCTCGAGCATGCGGGCCTCGGAGGCCCAGAAGGCCCGGTACACCGAGGCGATGGTCATGGAGGCCTGGCGCACGATGGCGCCGTAGTCCTTCGTGAAGCCGATCTCCACCAGCATGTTGCGGATCTCGAAGGGCTCGACCTCGGCGGCGGCCCCCACGGGGAAGTTGTGGATGCGTGCGGGGTCGATCTCCTCCACGTCCATGCCCCCCTCCATGGAGAGGGTGATGACGGGGCCCCGGGTCTCGGAGGAGTAGGTGACGGCGCAGTACAGCTCCGCCACGATGTCGGCCTTCTCGCAGACCATGACGGCGACGGGCTTCTCGCCCCACACGCTCATCGCCATGATGTCGCGCACCGCCTGGGCGGCCTCGGCCTCGGTCTTCACCAGCTTGACGGCGCCGGCCTTGCCGCGCTTGCCCACCAGCACCATGGCCTTGACCACGCCGCCGCCCTTCTCGCGGACGAAGCGCGCCACCTCGTCGTTCGGCTCGGTGGCGACCACGTGGTCGGCGTGGGGCACCCGGTGCTTCTTGTAGATGGTGGATACGGCTTCGTGCTCGTAGAGGTTCACACTCGTCTCCCTCGCGTCGTGCAGACTGCGGCGGACCGTCGGCGCCGGGTTGCCCGGCGGCCCCGCACCCATCCGCCGGCGGAGCCCGCCCGGCCAACTTGGTCGAACAATGTCGAAGGACCCAGGGGCCAAAATTTTAAGGGCCGACCGAAATGCCGGTCAACAGGTTTCGGTCCCGCGTGTCCCTAGGGCGGCGGCTCGCGTTCCAGCGCCCGGGCCACCGCCTGCTCCAGGGGCACCCCCGGCGCGGGGCCGAACGTGCGCCCCACGCGCCGCCCCAGGTCGTCCAGGATGGCCAGGGCGCACGGCACCATCACCAGGGTCAGCACGGTGGCGAAGGCCAGGCCCCACACGATCGAGATGGCCATGGGGGCCAGGTAGGCCGCCTGCCCCCGGGTCTGGAACGACAGGGTCAGGAGCCCCAGGATCGTGGTGATCGAGGTCAGCAGGATCGGCCGCAGCCGATGCCGGGTGGAGCGTACCAGGGCCATCCAGCGGGACGCCCCCCGCTCCCGGGCCCGGTTGACGAAGGCCACCAGCACCAGGGAGTCGTTGACCACCACGCCCACCAGCCCCGCCAGGCCGATCAGGGACAGCAGCCCCAGGGGCTGCATCATGACGAGGTGCCCCACCACCACCCCGATGAAGGCGAACGGCACCGTGGACATGATCACCAGCGGCTGCACGAAGGAGCGGAACAGGGTCCCCAGGATCAGGTAGATCAGCAGCACCGCCAGGGCGCTGGCCCGGGCCAGGGAGTAGAGCGACTCCATCTGGCGCTCGTTCTCACCGCCGTAGACCAGCTCGGAGCCGGGGTAGCGGCTCGCGACCTCGGCGAAGCGGGCCTTCACCTGGCGGTTGGCTTCCGTCGAGGTGATCAACTCCTTGTCCACCGCCGCCGACACCAGGATGGTGCGCTTGCGGTCCTTGCGGATCACCGCCGCCGGGCCCTGGTCCAGCTCCACCCGGGCCACGCTGGTGAGGGGCACCCAGCCGGCGGCGGGGCTCCACAGCCGCACCTCGTTCAGGCGCTGAGGCCGGTCGGCGAAGTCCTCCCCGTAGCGCACCATCACGTCCAGGGTGTCGTTGCCGCGCCGGATCTCGGAGACCTTCTCCCCCTCGAAGGCGATGCGCACCGCCCGCGCCACCGCGGCGGCGTTGAGGCCGTAAAGGGCGGCCCGGTCCTCGTCCACCCGCACGGTGAGCTCGGGCTTGCCCAGCACGTCGTCCGTGGCGATGTCGAACACCCCCGGCAGGGTCGCCAGGTAATCCTGCACCTCCCGGGCGATGGTCCTGAGCACCGCCACGTCGTCGCCCCGCACCTTCACCTCCACCGCCCGCCCCACCGGGGGCCCGCCCTGGGTCTCGATCACCCGCAGGGACTCGTAGCCGGTGATGCCCTTCAGGCGGCCGCGGAAGTCGTTCAGGACCACGTATCCGTTGCGCCGGTCGGGGTCGTCGAAGTGGGCCAGCTCGAAGTAGATCATCCCCAGGTTGCTGCCCTGGGTGGAGCGGCCGGTGGCGATGTCGAACTGGCTGCCCACCAGGGTGACCATGGCGTTCAGGTCGGTCGGCGGCAGCTGCCGCCCCACCGCCTCCACCTGGGCCAGGACCCTCCCGGTCTGGGCCAGGCTGGTGCCCTCCGGGGTCTGCACCATCACGGCGAAGCCCGGCAGATCCTTCGTGTTGAACAGCACGAAGCGCATCTGGTAGCGCATCACCAGCACCGCCGCGACCGCCGCCAGGAGCAGCAGCCCCACCGTCAGGTAGCGGTGCCGCAAGGCCGCCACGATCAGGCGCGTGTAGCGGCGCCGCAAGGCCACGAAGCGGTGCCCCTCCCGCCGCACGCCGCCTTTGAGCCCCTTGCCGAACTCCGCCAGGTGGGAGGGCAGCATCACCAGGGATTCGATCATGGTGGCCGCCAGGCAGAACAGCACCACGATCGGGATGACCTTCATGAACTTGCCCATGATGCCGGTCATCAGCAGCATGGGCAGGAAGGCCGCCATCGTGGTGGTGGTGGCGGCCAGCACGGGCATCATCACCTCCGCCGTGCCGATCACCGCCGCGACCCGGGGCTCCAGCCCTTTCAGCAGGTAGCGGTAGACGTTCTCCGTGACGATGATCGCATCGTCCACGATCAGGCCCAGCACCACGATCAGGGCGAACAGGGAGAGCATGTTGATCGACATGCCCGCCACCTTCATGAACACGAAGGCCATCAGGAACGACGTGGGGATGCCCACCGCCGCCCAGAAGGCCATGCGCCAGTCCAGCAGGGCGAACAGGGTCAGGCACACCAGCACGAAGCCGATGGCGCCGTTGACGTAGAGGGTCTTCAGGCGCGAGGCGATCCACACCGCCCCGTCCCGGGTGGTGGTGATCCGCACGCCGGGCGGCGCGGCGGCCTCGGCCGCGGCCACCGCCTCGCCCACCTGGCGCACGATGGCGATCGTGTCGCCCCGGCGCTTCTTGGAGACCTCCAGGGAGATGGCCCGCTGGCCGTCGATCTTGCCGAAGGACGACTCCTCCTCGAAGGCCACCTTCACGTCGGCCACGTCCCCCAGGCGCACGTGGCGCCCGTCCGGGCGGCGGCGGATCACCACCTCCTCGAGGTCCGTGGGGTCGGCGTACTCCCCCACGGTGCGCACCAGGTACTCGGTGCTCCGGCCTCGGATCAGCCCGGCCGGCAGGTCCAGGTTGCGGGCCGCCACGGCGTCGGCCACCTCTCCGGCCCCCACCCGGAAGGCGGCCAGGCGGAGCGGGTCGATCCGCACCGCCACCTCCCGGTCGCGGTAGCCGGTCATGACCACCGAGGCCACGCCTCCGATGCCCTCCACGGCGCTCTCCAGGGACTTGGCCACGGTGCGCAGGTCGGCCTCCGGGGCGTCCCCGTGGACCGTGACGTTGATCACCGGGAACTGGCTCTCGATCTCCACCACCACCGGGTCGTCGGCGTCCTTGGGCAGGTCCACGGCGCGCTCGATCTCGCTGCGCACGTCCTGGGCCACCTTGGTGACGTCCGCCCCCTGCTCGAGCTTGAGCTCGACCATGGAGACCCCCTCCAGGGAGCGGGAGTCCACCTCGTCCACGCCGCTGATGGCGTGCACGGCGTCCTCGATGGGGACGGTGATCTCCTTCTCGATCTGCTCCGGCGAGATGTCGGCGTAGGTGGTGGAGATGGCCACCAGGTCCAGGGGGATCTCCGGGAACACCTCCCGGGTCATGGTGGCGTAGAGGTAGCCGCCGCTCAGGAAGGTGAGCAGCATGAGCAGGTTGACGAAGACCGGGTTGCGGACGAACAGCAGGACGAGGCGCATGCCGCCCTCAGGGCCTGGAGGGCCGTGCCGGAAGCCGCTCAGGGGGAGCCGTCAACGGCCGGCCCCTCCCGCTCCGCCCCCGTGGGGCGCCCGTCCCGCACGGTGACGGTCACCGCCTCGCCCCCCTGGAGGGCGGTCTGCCCCACCACCACCACCTGCATGCCGTCCGCGACGCCCCCGTCCGCCGCGCCCGCCCCGCCCGCCAGCACCGCGGTCTCGTCCACCAGGGCCGCCACCTGCACCGGCACCCGCCGGGCGAGGCCGTCCGCCGCGATGAACACCCCCGTGCCCCCCTCCCCGTGGCGCAGGGCCACGGCGGGCACCCTCACGGCGTCCGGGAGGGTGCGCCCCTGCAGGGCGATGCGGGCCACCATGCCGGGGCGGATGACCCGCTCCGGGTTGTCCACCCGCACCTCCACCGGGAAGGCCGCCTCGCCCGGCGCGTCCACCGACCCCACCCGCGCCACCTCGCCGGTGAAGACGTGGGGCCCAAGGGCGTCGAAGCGCACCTCGGCGGCGTCTCCCGGTTTGACGTGCACCACCTCCCGCTCCGACAGCCCCGGCACCAGGCGGATGCGGTCCGTGGCGGCCAGGTGGAACAGCGGCGCCCCCTTGGCCAGCACGGCGCCCACCTCGGGGAAGCGGGCCGTGATCTCGCCGTCGACCGGGGCGGTGATGCGGGTGGCGGCCAAGTCGCGCTCGGCGTCCTTGAGAGCCAGCTCGGCCAGGCGCAGGTCGACGGCGGCCAGGCGGGCGGTCAGCTCGGCCTCCTCCAGGGCGGGGTCGGCCACGGTGCCCTCGGCGTGCAGGGCCCGGCCGCGCCCCAGGGCCTTCTCGGCCAGGGAGAGGCGCACCCGGGCCCGCTCCACCTCGGCCCGGCGCGTGTCCCGCGTCAGTGTCAGGGGCTCCGGGTCGAGGCGGGCCAGGGCCTGCCCGGCCTTCACCGTCTGCCCCACGTCGGCGGCGAGGGCCGCCACCGTCCCGCCCACCTCGGCCGACAGGTGGTACTCGGCCTCGGCCCGGGCCGGGGCGGCCACCCGGTAGGTCTCGGTGAACGGGGCCGTCTCCGCGGTCACCACCTCGACCGGCGCGTGCCGCTCGGGCGCGGACGCCGCCGGCACCGGGGACCGGCCGCCACAGGCCGCCAGGACAGACGTCGCGCCCAGGGCCGCGCCCAGAACCAGCGCCCTCCCCGCCGCCCACAACCCGTTGCTTGTGGTCATCCGCACCGTCCCGAACCCCTCGCCACGTCCCGCCCCCCGCCGCCCGGGGGGCGGCGGCGCGGCAGACGATACCGGACCGGCCGGCCGCCCCACAACCGCGCCCCGCTCCCCGCCCGAGCGCCTCACGGCGCGTACACGAAGGGGCTCTCGAACCGGGTCAGCTCGGGCAGGACCAGGTCCCGCTCCGCCACCAGGGGCTCCCGGTCGGGCCAGGGGATGCCGGCGGAATTCCACAGCACCCCCGCGTCGGC
>Ga0210144_1000026_pt1 | contig 80313 bp, 69 predicted proteins | sample Muzzi_PWA_D2_FD_185532 | JGI IMG/M metagenome (GOLD analysis project Ga0210144, IMG submission 185532) | Wetland microbial communities from San Francisco Bay, California, USA, that impact long-term carbon sequestration - Muzzi_PWA_D2 (SPAdes) | ecosystem: Environmental > Aquatic > Marine >...
AGGCGCAGGGAGACGAGACGCTCGAGCGTCCGCCCGGGGTCGGCTCGCACCGCCTGCTCGACCTCGTTGAACCTGGTGCGCCCGGCTGCGATCGCGTAGAGGACCTGGCGCGCCAGCTCCCCCGCCTCGCCTCGGTGGCGAGCACCAGCTGGCCCTCGGTGAGAAGCTGCCCGCGGGGCGTGCAGGCGAGCTTCGCCAGGTTGGCGCGAAGGCTCGCGCCCTGGTCCCACCACTCCAGGTAGAGGGGCACACTGCCGACCAGTCCCCAGACCAGGGCGCGAGCCGGCGGCGAGAGGGCGGGCAGCATCCGGGCCGCCTCATGCGGGCCGAACGGGTGCAGGAGCAAGGCGAGGTCCAGCCGCCCGTAGAGGGGCGAGCGCTCCTCCTGCATCGCCTCCATCGTGCGGACCGCAGAGCCGCAGAGCAGCAGCTTCAGCCTGGTGTGAGAGCGAACGCGCTCCCAGGCGGCCCGGAGAGTGCTCGCCAGCTGCGGCGCGGTCTCGGCCAGCGCCGGCAGCTCGTCGAGCACCACGAGGAGCGAGCGATCGCGAGCGGCGAGCGACAGCGTCTCGAGGGCGTCGTCCCAGTCGGCGAAGGGGCGTGCTGCGAGGTCGCGCACGCCGTCCCCGACGAGCGGGGCTGCGGCCCGCGACAGCGCCGCCAGCTCCGCCGCTGCCGGGCGTGCCGCGCCGCTGTGAAAGACGGTGGCGCGATCGGCAGTTGATGTCGCCGACACCTAGCGTCGCCGACAGTAAGGGCAGGGTTTCCGAGCCCTACTCGATCCTCGATGCTCATTCCTCGCGCAGTTCGCCGACCAACCGCACGACCGTCTCGCCGACGCCGTCGAGGCTGCGCCGCGAGAGCCGGCCGAGGCGATCGGCGCGGCTGTGGCCCGGGTAGCGCCAGTCGATCAGGTCCACCGCCGGCACGCCCTGGCGCAGGAACGGGGTGTGGTCGTCGACGATTTCGGGGCCGGTCTGCGCCGAGAAGAACCGCGCCGCGCCGGCGGTTTCCGCGGCGATCAGCAGGCGGCTCCAGAGGGATTCCGAGGAGCTGGCCTCGCGCGGCAGAAGCAGGCCGCGGTTGCCCACGTAGTCGAGCAGGATCATCGCCTCGGTCTGGCCGGGGTGGGCGGCGGCATATGCGCGGGAGCCGCGCAGGCCTTCGGCGTAGAAGTTGGGGCCTTCCTCGGGCAGCCTTCCCGGCGGCTCCTCGCCGTCGAACAGCACGAAGCGGACTTCGCGGGCGCCGAGGCCGGCCGGCATGTGGCGCAGCGCCCGCGAGGCCTCGATCACCACGGCGGTGCCGGCCGCCCCGTTGTTGGCCCCGACGAACCCCGGCGGCGAGGCCAGCGTGTCGTAGTGGGCTCCGAGCACGATCGCCGGCCTGACGCCGGGCAGGGCGCCGACCACGTTTCGCAGCGCCGGCTCGCCCGGGATCGCTTCGAAGCGGCCGGAGGGGAGGAGCGGCCGCAGTTCCGTCGCCAGCCTGCGCAGCCGGCGCGAGCCGGCCGGGCGCTGGCCGACCGCCACCTGGCGTTCGACCAGCTGCCACGCCCGCGCGGCGTCGAAGCGGTTCGGCGACTTCCCTGCGGTCGACGACGCAGCGCCGCCACCGCACCCCGCCAGGAGCAGCAGCGCCGTTGCGGCGCCGAGCAGGCGCCGACGTGCGGCAATGCGCCTGCGCGGTCCTGCGAGATTCCTTGACAATTCCGAAGCCGTTTCTATATGTTTGCGAAGAGCCGGGCGGACCCAGCCGAGGAACGGCAGTGGTCATCCGATCCAAGCAGCTCCACCAGTCTTCCACCGAGCGAAGCTCTAGACAGGGAATCTAGACAGGGGAACATGGAACAGACCGTACGGCATCCGGAGCGTTTCGATCCTTGCCAGGGCGAGGGGACGCTGATCGACACCGAGCATCGTGCCCGCTACTGGTGGGCGTCTCGCGTGGTCGCCGGCAAGGACGTGTTGGACGCGGGCTGCGGGGTCGGCTACGGAATCGAGATCCTCGCCTCGGCCGGGGCCGCGGTGAGCGGCGTGGACATCGATCCCGCCGCCCTGAGGGAGGCGGAGGACCGCTTCGGCGAGTCGGCCGCGACGATCGTCGAGGGCGACCTGCAGGACCTGCCGCTCGACGACGACAGCTTCGACGTGGTCGTCTGCTTCGAGGCGATCGAGCACGTCGAGGACGGCGGCCGGGCGCTCGCCGAGCTGCGCCGGGTGCTCAGGCCGGATGGGCTGCTGCTCGTCTCCTCCCCCAATCCGGACGTCTACCCGAGCGGCAACGAGCACCACGTCCACGAGTACCGACCGGCGGAGCTGGCCGCCGCGGTCGGCGAGCACTTCACGCACGTGAAGGGCTACCGCCAGCACGCCTGGCTGGCTTCGACGATCGAGCCGGCTGACGACGACGCGGCGAGCCCCCCCGGCGAGTGGCATGAGCCTCAAGAGATCAGGCGCACGGCCGCACTCGAGGCCGGTGGCGAGACCTACGGGATCATCGCCGCCAGCGACAAGGGACTGCCGGCCGTCGCCGACGTCGTCGTGCTTGGCAGCGCCTTCGAGGTCGACTGGTGGTCCGAGCAGGTGGCCAACACCGGGAACAACGCTCGCCAGGAGGTCGCGCAGAGCGCCGCGCGCGAGGCCGCTGCCACCGCGCGTCTGCGCGAGACTGCCACCGCGCTGCTCGACGCCAACCAGGAACTAGCGCAGATCCCGGTGCTCAAGCATCGGATGGAGCTGCTCGAGGAAGAGCGCGACCATCTCTGCGAGCTTCTTGCCGAGATGCAGGGCTCCACGAGTTGGCGCCTCACCGCGCCCCTGCGCCGCCTCTTTCGCAAGCTCAGCTCGCGCCGGTAGCCAGGGGGCATCGCCGGATCCATGTTTCCATCGCAGACCGCCATACATACCCAGATAAACAATCGCCGCCCTCGGATCGTCTTGCGTGAACTTCCCAGCCCGGTGCTTGCCGGCCTGTTGGTGTTCCTGATGGCTTTCGGCTTCTATGCCGCCACCACCCAGCAGTTGGCGGGCTACGAGCCCGAAACCGGGGCTGTCACCGAGGGCTTTGTGCTCGAAGGTCACTTCTGGGATGTCGACAATCCCGTTGTCCCGTTGAAAGCTGACTTTCTGGGAAAGGACGGTCATTACTACGCGGCCACCGGCCTGTTACAGCCACTACTCGAGGCACCGTTCTATGCCACGGGTCACTTCGTAGACGGTCACTTCGGTTGGACTGAACCGCTCCCGTATCGCCTTGTCTTCCTCTGGTTCTACAACCCGTTCGTCGCGGCGTTGGCCGCCGTCGCATTGTTCGCCTTGGTGTACCAAACCCGGAGGTCGCTCGGTTGGGCAGCGGTGATCGCCGCCCTGTTCGTTTTTGCAAGCATTGCCTGGCCCTACGCAAAGATCGGCATGGAGACCACCTTCATGCTTGCCGCCCTCGCCGCCTTCGCGTTGGCCGTATGGGCTCGGAGCAAGCCGACGACCACGGCTTGGGCGCTCGCGGGATTCGCCACGGGCGCCATCGCTGCAACGAAGCCATACGCGGGAATCGCCTTCCTGCCGATCGCGGTTCTGCTCTGGCGCCCGTGGATCAGCCTCAACTGGGATAGGCGGCTGCGCCTCGGCGCAGCCGCGGCGTTGCCGGTGCTCGCCTGGCTGTTGGCAATCGGCTGGTACAACTGGAGTCGCTTCGGCTCTCCCACCGATTTCGGCTACTCGGAATCCTCGCTGACGCTGTCCATGCCGCTCAATACGCTGGGCCTGCTCTTCAGCCCCGGCAAGGGGCTGATCTTCTACAGCCCTCTCGTCGTTCTCGGAGCACTGGGCCTGCCGAGGCTCTGGCGCGACGACCGGGCGCTGGCTCTCGCCTTGGTCATGCTGCTCGTCGCCTTGACCTGTCTGTCGGGCGCATCGACGTACTGGGGGGACGAGGTTTGGGGCCCGCGTTACATCGTAGCCGCGGCATGGACCCTGCTTGTCCCGATAGCTTGGTGGGCGACCACGCCAATTCGCCGGCGCGTGCTGATCGGTGTGACCGTCGTTGCCTTCGCGGTGCAGCTGGTCGGCGCCTCTGCCTATTACTACGACACCATGGCAGTCGCTCAGAAGCTGACGGGCGTACCGATTCAGGGGAATCGGGCACCGGCCTTCGGGGGTCTCAGCCTCAGCCCCGAAGAAATCCCATATGGAGACGATCCTCCGCGGTGGATCCCCCAGCTCTCCCCCCTCCTGCTTCAGAGTGAGGGTCTGATTTCGACGCAAGTCCTAGAACGGTTCGGAAGCGACGGGCTCGATGTTACCTACCATCCATTCGAGGGTCGAAGTCGCACGGTCAACCTCTCCGAGGAAGTCCACATGGAACCCGACTATTTTTGGTACAAGGTCTTTCCAGCCCTCCGTGCTCGGATTTTCGCCGCCTTGATGGTCGTTCTCGCACTCGCCAGCGGATGGGCGCTGTACCGGTTGGCCAGGGGCAAACGGGCGACTCAGGGCGGATCTCTGCACTTGTAGCCTAAAGCTGACCGATCCCGAGCCGGCTACGCCTCTGCCAACAGGGTGGCCGGGTACTTCCGTATGATCTCGGTCCAGGCCTTCGAGTGATCGATGTTGGCAATCGAAAGCATCGAGTGCTGGCTCACCCGGTAGCGGCCGATGAAGTCCGGCACTCGCACAGCTCGCATCCCGGCCTCGGCCATCGCCAGCCAGACGGCGAAGTCCTCCCACCCGGCCAGCACCTGCTGGGTCGGATAGCCGCCTACTGCTTGCAGCGCGGAGCGGCGGATCATCGCCATCGCGTCGACGTAGTTGCCGTGCCGCAGCCGCTCGGGATCCCAGTCCAGCCAGCTCATCAGGTCCAGCGACCCGTTCCCGTCGAAGCGCTCGATGATCCCGTATGCGAATGCAGCACCGGGGTCTTGCTCCAGGGCAGTCGTCAGCTTCGTCAGTCCCTGGGGCAGTACCGAGTTGTCAGCGTCGAGGATGAACAGCAGGTCAGCCCGGGCGTGCTTGGCCGCGAGATTGCGTGCCACGGCCGGTAGGCCGCTGTTCAAGCCGCGCCGAATCAGGCGCGCGGTCAGCCACGGCGCCTCTGAGCAAGCCGCCCGCACCGCCTCCGCCGAGCCATCCGCCGAGGCGTCGTCGACCACTACTACCTCGACGTCGCGCAGATCGCCGAGCGCCACGCTGCGCACCGCATCGCCGACCAGGTCGGCGTGGTTGTAGACGGTCAGCAGCACGCTGACCCGCGGTTTCTCAAGACCCGGCCCCAGATCCTCCACCACGACGTCCTCGCCCCTGTCGTCGCCCATCAGCTCCTCGATCCGCCGCTCCAGCTTTCGAGTCCGGTCAACGATGTCCATCAGCGCCCTGCGCATCGGAAGCTGCTCACCGACTTGCTCCGCATAGACCTCCCATCCGGGTCTGGGCTCGGGCAGTTTCCGGGGCATCGGGGCGGGCGGCGGAGGAACCGGGCCAGATCCCCCCGTCGCGCTGCCGTGTGCGCGCTGGACTGCGTTCAGCACGACCTCGGCCGCCGCAGACATCGGCATCTCCTCACGGACCAGGCGATAGGCGGCCCTTCTGGTCTGCTCGAGGCGGTCGGGATCGCCGAGGAGACCCTCGAGCACCCGCGGAAGGTCCTCGCGGCGAGCCGAAAGAAAGTGCCTGCCGGGCTCGAAGGGAGACGTTTGGAGCGAGTGCTCGCTCAGCACCACGCAGCCGTTCAGCACCGCGCTGAGAATCCGGTGCCACTCCAGGTAGGGGAGCTCTTGCTGGTGCACGTTGAGGAGCACCTTCGAGTCCGCCAGCAGCTCCGACCTGCGCCTCCCCGCGAGGAAGTAGGGACTGCCGTGGACATGTGGGCGGACCGTCTCGGTCAGGTGGATCGCCGCCCTGCGGCGCTCGAGGGCCGGCACGCAACGGGCGATGATCTGGGCGCGCTCCTCGGTGTGCCTGCCGAGGAACGCCATGTCGATCGCCCGTTCTCCGGCCTCGCGACCGTGCCAGACGTCCCAGCGGGGAACGTAGCCCAACCGTGCGTGTTCGGCGGCGACGCCGCGCCGCTTCAGCTCCTCCGCGCCCAGCGCGTTGATGTCGACCACCGCGCCGGCCCGCGAGGCGAAGGCGCAGGAGGTCTCGAACCACTCGGTGCCGGGTTGCTCGGTGCAGATCGCCACCGAGCGCTGCAGCTGTGCCGGGGTCGGATGTGCCAGCTGATGGACCAGCGGGACGTACTCGTGGGGGATGAACAGGCAGACGAGATCGTCGGCCGGCGTCGGGAAGCAGTCAATCGACTCCTCGATCGCGAAGCCGCGCTCGCGCAGCGCGTCGCCGAACGCCTCGAGGATCTCGGCGAAGAAGACGTTCTGACCGCTGGCGGATACGAGGCAGATACGGGGCTGAGCCGACATCGGTACGGAATGATATGCGGCTTGGGCTCCTCCAGCCTTGCCGCTCGGCCCCTCAGCCTTCTGCCGCGCGGGCGAGGGCGAAGCAGCGCTCCACGGTCAGCTGGATGATCTCGTCGATTACCGGGCCGTGCCAGCCCTCCCGTTTTGACCGCTTGACGACGGGCAGCAGGGCGCCGCTGACGCCGGAGGCAATGTTGCCCGCCACGCCCTGGCAGGATTCGAGGTCGAGGCCGCATTGTTCGGCGATCTCCTCCAGGTCGCGCAGCGGCGAGTCGATGCTGGGATCGAGGCAGACGGTCAGCCCGGTGTGCGTGGTGTCGCCGTAGACGGCGGTCGAGGCGATGTCGGACCAGGGGCCGATCAGCGTCCCTTCCTGGGAGAAGAGCAGCGAGAAGTTCTCGCCGTGCGAGTCGCCGTTGCCGAGCAGGTAGTTGCAGAAGGCGGCGGCGAGCACGTAGATCACTTCTTCGGGATCGGCGGTGGCGCGCAGCAGGCCGGAGGCGGCGGCGAGGTCGGGGCCCGCGGCTCCATCGTCCGCCCCGCCCGGCCGGAAGCCGAGCGCCTGCGCGAAGCTCTCCTGGTGGAACATCTCCGTCTCGCCGTTCTCGGTGAGGCGGTCGAAGCGCCTCGAGACGAAGCAGCGCCGCCCGCCGATCGTCTCCACCGCGGTCTCGGTGGCCCGCAGCCGGGCCGCCTCGACGACGCGCGAGCAGAACAGCTCGTTGGCGACCATTTCGCGCTGCTCGCCGCTTTCGGGCTTGACCACGTGGGTGCTGGGAAGGCCGGGCTCCGGCCAGGCCCAGCGACCGCTGCGCTCGTCGCGGTGCAGGGCGAGCTTGTGGCGCTCGCCGGGCAGCGCGAAGCGCATCCGCTGCTCGACCTCGGGGTCGAAGTGGCGCTGCGGCGGCGCCTGCACCGCTTCGGCCAGTTCCTCGTCGCCCAGCCAGGCGATCGAGTCGGGGTCGGCGGGCGACATCGGCTCGTCCTCGGGCAGGAAGGCGACCGCGCCCGGGCAGTCGCGGCCGATCTCGGCGATCAGCGCGAAGCCGTCGTCGGCGTCGACGCCCAGCTCAGCGGCGAGCCGGCGCCGGCGCTCGCCCCGCGGCAGCAGGCCCTCGACGTAGGCGGCTGTGCTCTCGTGGCTGTAGGGCTCGGCGCGGGCCGGCAGCGAGCTGCTCAGCACCGCCTCTCCAGGCCCCAGCGCCTCGAGCGGCTCCGGGTCGTAGGCGAGGCAGTAGCCGCCGGTGACGGCGGGGCGCAGCTCGCCGATCCGCACCCCGTAGAGGTAGGTGTCGAGATTCATTCAGGTCTCTTCCTGGTTTCCTCCCGGTCCCTGTAGATCCAAAGATTCTAGCCCCGCCGACACCGGGTGACCGCGGGCGAAGGGCAAGAACGCCCGCGGACAGCCGGTGATCGAATTGGAGGAAGCGGGTGGGGCGCCCGTTCCGGGCCGTCCCGCCCGCGTGGCACTTCGCTTGGCTTAGGCGGAGTTTATATCAGAAAACATCATCTAATAGAGATGCGAGGAGTGTTAGCCGTAGCGCTCGCCGATGATCGTCCTCAGCTTGGCGCGATCGTGGCTGGCCTGGACGCGGCGCACGGTGCCCGAGCGGGAGCGCATCACGAGCGATTCGGTGCCGGCGCCGGCGCCCCGGTAGCGGACGCCCTGCAGGACGTCGCCGTCGGTGACGCCGCTGGCCGAGAAGAAGACGTCCCCGCCGGAGCAGAGGTCGTCGCAGGTGAGGATGCGGTCGAGGTCGTAGCCGGCCTCGCGCGCCGCGCTGCGCTCCTCGTCGTCGCGCGGCCAGAGGCGGCCGAGCAGCTGGCCGCCCATCGACTTCAGCGCCGCCGCGGAGAGGACGCCCTCCGGCGTGCCGCCGATCCCCCACAGCAGGTCGACCGGGGAGCGGTCGCTGACCGCCAGCAGCGCGGCGGAGACATCGCCGTCGGTGATCAGCCGGATGCGGCCGCCGGCCTCGCGCACCTCGCGCATCGCGTCCTCGTGGCGGGGGCGGTCGAGCATCACCACGGTGACGTCGCCGACGTTCCCCCCCTTGCGCTCGGCGATCAGCTTCAGCGTCTCGGGCAGTGGCCGGTCGAGGTCGAGAAGGTCGGCGATCTCCTCACCGCCGGCGATCTTCTCCATGTAGACGCAGGGACCGGGGTCGAACATCGTGCCGCGCTCGGCGAGGGCGATCACCGCCAGCGCGCTGGGCATGCCGAGCGCGCAGAGCCGCGTCCCCTCCAGCGGGTCGACCGCGATGTCGACCACCGGCGGGCTGCCGTCGCCGATCTGCTCGCCGTTGTAGAGCATCGGCGCCTCGTCCTTCTCCCCCTCGCCGATCACCACGGCGCCGTCCATCGAGACCGAGTCGAGCACGAAGCGCATCGCGTCGACCGCGGCCTGGTCGGCGGCGATCTTGTCGCCCCGGCCGACCCAGCGGGCCGCGGCCAGCGCCGCCGCCTCGGTCACCCGCACCAGCTCGAGGGCGAGGTTGCGGTCGGGCTTGCCGGGCTGCGAGCCGGAGTCTGGCGAGGTCTCGCCCATGCCCGCCGCAGGCTATCGGACGTGCCGTCGATTCGGTGCCCATATGGGCCGCCTGGCGACGGCACGTCGGCACGCTGAGGCCGCGATACTGCTCAGCCGTAGGCGCAGCTGACAGGGGTGCCGACTCAGCCGTAGGCGCAGCCGTCGAGGCCGTATTCGCGCGCCAGCTTCGCGGAGCGCTTGAAGCTCTGACCGAAGGCGGCGTTGGGGGAGCCGGAGCCTTCGTCGGCGGCGTTGACTCCTTCTTCCAGCGCGGCGAGGAAGGCTTCGACCTTCGCCTCGTCGCCGGGCGGCGCCCCGAGGGCGCGGATTTCGTCGATCTGGGTTTCCACTCCGGGGAGGAAGACGGCCTTGACCGCTTTCACGAGCAGTGCGGGGTTCGGCTGCCCCGAGCCGCCTTTTTGCTTTTTCACGTAGGCCGCCATCTTCGCCAGGGTCTGTTTCTTGCCCTGTTCGCAGAGCGCGTTAGCCTGCTTGACGAATTCGGCCTTGGAGAGCCCGCCGGACGGCGTCGAGGACTTGCCGGAGGAGGAGCCGGACTTGCCGGACGAGCCGCCGCTTCCGGAGGAACCGCCACTCCCACCGGACAGGGCGCCGGACTTCCCGGACGAGCCGCCAGACTGGCTGCCGGACTTGCCGGACGAGCTGCCGCTCTTGCCCGCCGAGCTGCCGCTCTTGCCCGCCGAGCTGCCGCTCTTGCCGCTCTTGCCGGACGAACCGCCGGACTTGCCCTGATTGGATGCGCCCGCCTTGTCCGTGGTCGCCCCGGCGCCTTCGCCGCCGCCGGCGACCGTGCTGCCTGAGTCGTCGCCACCGCCGCCGCAGCCTGCGAGGGCTGCCGCGACCGCGATCGCGCCCACCAGAAGCGAAAGGCCTGTAATCAGGTTCCTTCTCACCGCGCGCGCACAATACAGATTCTGGGTACCGACAGAGTCGCGCCGACCTTTCGGCGTCCCGATAGAGTCGCGCCGATGGACCGCAGATGGGGACTGACGCTGCCGCTGCCGGGGTTGCCGCTCGCCGAGCACGAGGACCTCGTGAAGCGGGCCGAGGCGGCCGGCTACACCGACCTGTGGAGCGGCGAGACGAACGGGCCGGACGGCTTCACGCCACTGGCGCTCGCCGCCGCCTGGACCGAGCGGGCGCGGCTGGGGACCGGGATCGTCGGCGTCTTCCAGCGCGGCCCGGCGCTGCTCGCCCAGGAGGCGGCGGCGCTTGCCGACGCCTCGCGGGGGCGGTTCGCGCTGGGCATCGGCTCCTCCTCGGACCGGATCGTCGAAGGCTGGAACGGGATCCCCTTCGAGCGGCCGCTCAGCCGCGTCCGCGAGACGCTCGAGTTCCTGCGCAGCGCGCTCGCGGGCGAGCGCACCGCGAGCGGCTTCAAGCTGGAGACGGCGCCGGCGCACCGCGTGCCGATCGTGCTCGCCGCGCTGCGCGGCAAGATGCTGGAGCTGGCCGTCGCGCGGGCAGACGGCGCCTTCACCAACTTCCTGCCGCTCGCCGCCCTGCCGCGGGTGACCGCCCAGCTCGACGGCGCCCCCGAGGGCTTCGAGCTGCTCGGCCGCTTCTTCTGCCTGCCGGGCGAGCGCGAGGCGGTCGAGCCGCTGGCCCGCTTCATGTTCTCCTCCTACATCACGGTGCCCGTCTACGCCGCCTTCTACCGCTGGCTCGGCTACGGCGAGCAGATCGACGCGATGGTCGCCGCCTGGGAGGCCGGCGACCGCCAGGGCGCCGCCGCGGCCGCCCCCTGGGAGCTGATCGAGGACACCTTCGTCTTCGGCGCCCCCGAGCAGATGCGCGAGCGGCTCGACGCCTTCGTCGCCGGCGGGGTGACGCTGCCGGTGCTCACCCCGATCGTCCGGCCCGACGAACTCGCCCAGACCATCGAAGCACTCGCACCGTAGGATCGATCCCCGGTAGGGGTGAAACGTCTTGTACTTTTTCTGGGACGATGTCCTCGGACGGCCTCAGTCTGTCTTCAGAAAAAGTTAAGTGGAACCCCTACCGGGGATCGATTCAGTACTCGACCTCGACGCCCAGCCCGAAGGAGCGCTCGGCGGCCAGTTCGACGATCCGGTCGACGACCGGCTGGTACCAGCCCTCTTTGTGGGAGCGGTTGGCGACCGTCTCGATCGCCTTGCCGACCCGCGCCGCCGCGATCGAGGCCAGGCCGCGGAGGATTTCGAAGTCGAACTCGCACTCTTCGCAGACTTCGGCGAGTTCGAGCAGGTAGGCCGTTTCGTCGGCGTCCTCGGAGATCACCATCCCGGTGTGAAGCGGCTCGTCGTAGACGGCGAGCGAGCCGACGTCGTGGACCGGGCCCATCCGCCACTGCCCGTCGCGATCGAGGAGCGGGAAGTTCTCCCCGTGGGCATCGCCGTTGCCCACCATGTAGTTGCAGAAGGCGATGTTGAGCAGCGTCACCACGTCGTCGGGCCGGCTCACCGCGTGCAGCAGCCCGGTGGCTTCGGCGAAGCCGGGCGCTTCGGCCTCCTCGGTCTCCTCCTCCGCGAAGGGAGTGATGCCGAGCGCCTGGCAGAACGACTCCTGGTGGATCCGCTTCGCCCCCAGGCCGTCGCCCTCGCGGTCGAAGCGCTCCGAGACCAGGCAGGTCCGCCCGGCGATCTTCGCCACCGTCGCCTTGGCGACCGGCAGGCCGACCTGGCGGAAGACGGTCGAGCAGAACATCTCGTTGGCGACGTATTCCGGGTATTCGCCGGTCTCCGGCTTGATCACGTGCGTGCTCGGCGCCCCGGCCTGCGGCCAGGCCCAGCGGTCGCTGCGCTCGTCGCGCACCAGGGCCAGCTTGTGCCGGGTCCCGGCCAGCGCGAAGCGCATCCGCCCCGGGCACTCCTCGGTGAACAGGCGCGGCGGCGGTGGCTTCACCACTTCCCCCAGTTCCTCCTCGGTCAGCCAGTCGAGCGACTCCGGGTCCGGGCTCTCGTCGATCTCCGTGCCCTCGGGCAGGAAGACGACCGCCCCGGGGCAGTCGCGGCCGACCTCGCGCACCAGGCCGTAGCCATCGGCCGGGTCGATGCCAAGCTCTTTCGCGACCCGCCTCCGCCGCCGCGCGTCGGGCAGCAGCCCCTCCACGTAGGCGGCGGTCGCCTCGAAGCTGAACGGCTCCGCCCGAACCGGGAGCGCGTTGCTCAGCAGCGCCTTCCCCGAGCCGATCCTGTCGACCAGCTTCGGGTCGTAGGCAAACCTGTAGTCGTTCTCTCCGGCCGGGAACAGGGTTCCGATCCGCTCCCCGTACAAGTGGACATCAAGGCTCATCCTCTTACCCCCTCGATCGATCCCCCGCTTCTTTCATCTCTTCAGGCCGCCTCCCATAACTCCAAGACTCTAAACCGATGCGAGGCTCAGCGCATAGTCCCCGGCCGAATCGGTGAACCAGCCGGCCGGCCGCAGCCCCGCTTCGCGGTAGACGCCCTCCAGCCGCCGGCGCGTGAACTTGGAGGAGATCTCGGTCCGCATCTCCTCGCCGGCGGCGAAGCGCACGGTCAGGTCGAGGCCGTCGAGGCGCACCGTCTGCTCGACCAGCGAGCGCAGGCGGATGTCGACGCGGGCCTCCTCGGCGTCGTAGCGGGCCACGTGCTCGAAGCCCGCGGGGTCGAAGTCGCCGCCCAGCTCGCGGTTGAGGACCAGCAGCAGGTTCTTGTTGAACTCGGCGGTGACCCCGGCGGCGTCGTCGTAGGCGGCCTCGAGGCGGGCCGGCTCCTTGACCAGGTCGGTGCCGAGCAGGATGCGGTCCTCAGGCTCCAGCAGGGCGCCGACCCGGGCGAGGAACTCGCGGCGGGCGTCCGGGTAGAGGTTGCCGATCGTGCCGCCGAGGAAGGCGACCAGCCGGCTCCCCTTGCCGCTCGGGATCCGCTCGAGGTCGTGCTCGAAGTCGCAGACCAGGCCGCGGACGGCGAGGCCCGGATACTCCTCGACCAGCGACTGCGCAGTTTCGTGGGTGATCTCCTGGGAGATGTCGACCGGGACGTATGTGTCGAGGCAGCCGGCGTCGCGCATCGCGCTCAGCAGGTGACGGGTCTTAGCGGCCGAACCCGAGCCCAGCTCGACCAGCGTCCCCGGCTCGCCCGCCGCAGCGACGATCTCGGCCGAGCGCTCGGCGAGGATCTCGCGCTCGGCGCGGGTCGGGTAGTACTCGGGCAGCTCGGTGATCTGCTCGAAGAGCTGCGAGCCGCGCTCGTCGTAGAAGTACTTCGGCGCCAGCTCCTTGGGGTCGGCGGTGAGGCCGAGGCGGACCTCGCGCGCCATCGCCGCGCCGCCGCCCGGGCCGAGGCGGACCTCGACCTCGATCTGCTCCGCGGTCGCCTGCGGTCTCATCTCGCTCTCCTCTGGCCGCTGCGGGCAGCCATCAGGCGGCGTCCCCAGGTCGCTGAGTCCACGACCCCGCACGCCTGGACGACGCGCTTGGCGCTGCGCATCTCGGCGTCCTCGGGCTTGCCTTTGGCACCACCAAAGGCTGCGCCCTGCGTCCTTGATCTGCTTGGCCACGCGCGCCCCCAGTCGCACGCGGCCGCGAACTCAGCGACCTAGCGCAGCGCAGGCCGGCGAAGATCTGGCGGCGCTGCGGCAGGTCCCAGTTGCGAAAGCTCGGCCGCAGATCGTCGCGGTGGGTAGCCCACGAGCCGCCCCGCAGCACCTTGTAGGGGTCGCCGAAGAAGACCTCCGAGTATTCGCGGTAGGGGAACGCTTCGAAGCCGGGGTAGGCGAGGAAGTCCGAGGAGGTCCATTCCCAGGCCTGCCCCGCCAGTGGCAGGCTCTCGCCGGCGGCGCGGTCGGTCGGCACGCCCTCGCCGGCGGCACGGTCGATCGGGCCGGCGCAGGCCGCCTCCCACTCGGCCTCCGTCGGCAGCCGCTTGCCCGCCCAGCGGGCGAAGGCGTCGGCCTCGTGCCACGAGACGTGGATGACCGGGTGGCCAGGGTCAATCGATTCGCGGCGGCCCATCGCAGTGTGGACCCAGCCGCCCTCGCCGTCGCGCTCCCAGTAGAGCGGCGGTTCGGCTCCCGTCTCCTCCATGTAGGCGATGTACGCGCCGTTGGTCACCGGAGTTCGATCGATCTCGAACGGCGCCAGCTCGACGGGGTGTCGGGGGCGCTCGTTGTCGTAGGCGAAGCCGGCGGGAGGGGCGCCGATCTCGTGCTCGCCGCCGTCGACGGCGACCATCCCACGCTCGCCTCCCGCAATCCCCGCAGACGTGCCGTCGCTGGAGTGCCGATAGGGGCCGCCAGACGACGGCACATCCCCCGAGGCGTCTCCGGCGAACGCGCCGGCCGGCAGCTCGTAGCCGTCGACCATCATCAGCAGCTGGAGCATCGTCTCGTTGTGCTGATGCTCGTGGGCGATCAGCATCTCGTAGACGAAGCCGTCGCGCAGCAGGGGGTCGTCGGCGTCCGGGCCGATCTCCATACCGGGGTCGTCGAGCACCTCGAGGGCGCGGCTGCGGACGTCGTCGAGGTAGGCGCGCAGCTCGGCGTTGCGCAGGATCCGCAGCTCGCCGCGCGTCTTGCGCGGGTTCTCGATCGCGTCGTAGAGGCGCCCGAGGTCGCCGTGCAGGGGCTCGCGCTCGCCGATCGTCTGCACCAGCCACAGCTCCTCGAAGTTGGCGATGTGGCCGAGGTCCCAGGCGAGCGGGCTGAGGATCGGGGAGTAGACGCGGTTGAGCTGCTCGTCGTCGAGCGGCTCGATCAGGTCGAGCGTGCGCCGCCGTGCCTCCGCGAGCCGTTCTGCGATCGCATCCTTGGGGCTGGACTTTGCCGTCACCTCGGTGGCGATCTGGAAACAGTAGCGAGGTCGGCGAGCCAGGATGTGACGCCGCGATGAAATTCGCCAACACGCCGGTTCGCCGATCGGCCCCGCACCCCCGCCAGGTCGCATCCGACTTTGACCATACGTCCACGTGGTCAAACCGGACAGCGCTGCGAGGAGCGACGGCCCGCGGGCCGCGTCCGAGTTGACATGCAGACGTGTGGTCAAACTCCGACGCGGGTGCCGAGTGGGGGCGACGCGGCCTGCGGGGCGCCGGCGGGCGCCGTTCAGTCGGTGCCGTCGGCCTCCGGATCGCGCCAGACCCGCTTGCGCCACGGCGGGCTGATCGCGAAGCGGTAGGCGCCGCCTGCGGCGGCGATCGGCTCCAGCGCGACGAGGTGGACGCGACGGCCGGGCACGACGCGGTCGATGCGCAGATAGCCGTTCGTGTTGCCGGCATGGCTGCCGCCCGAGACGACCAGCAGGCGGGTCTCGGGGCCCCAGCCGTTGCGGGGCCGGGCGCCGACCGATTCGGCCGCCTCCCTGAGCGGGACGAGGCCGGCGTCGGAGCCGGCGTTGGCGAGGCTCTGCACGTAGTTGTACCCATGGTGCGAGGAAGCCCGCTCCTCGACCCGCCCGTCGCGCCCGATGCGGATCTGCACGCCCTCCCAGTCGTCGCGGTGATAGCCCCCGGCCCCGGCGACCGGCACGCCGCGCAGGGTGGCGGAGTCCGCGTAGTAGGTCCAGTACTGGATGTAGAGATTGCCGGCCCGCGCTCCCGAGCAGTCGGGCGGCCCCTCTCCGGGCGCAGCTGCGGCGAGAGCACGCTGCGGGCCGTCGCGGCAATCGACCACGTGGACGAACGCCGTGACGTGCAGACCGGCATCGGTCCGATGGACGAGCCCGCGCGCCGAGCCATCCCCGCAGGCGGCTACCCGGCAGCGGCGGAAGTCGACCGGCAGGGCACGCGAGCCGCGCTCGAACAGCAGCGTCGGCATGTGCCTCCTGGCGAGCCTGCCGACCTCGGTGCCGTAGGCGGCGATCAGCGCCGGCTCGTCCCCGCAGCCGTCGGCCATGGATGCCGCGCAGAGGATCCGCGACGCGACGGCCCGCGCCAGCTCCGTCCCCGGCACCCGCGCCCCGACCGCGACCAGCCCGACCAGCAGCAGCGCGACGACGGCGATCGTCCCCACCCACTCGACCGTCCCCTGCCCTTTCTGGCGCACATATACCTAAGTCTTCACGCCTCCATTCTCTCCCCTTCTGAGTCGGCACGTACCAAAGCCAGCTCAAAGCTGATCTCTGGGCGCTCGAGTGGAGCTTTTGCCCCCCGAAACCGGGGGTCAAAGCTCCAATCGACTGAATCTGGCCTCATGCCGGAGGGTGCCGACGCGGGCTCCTGGCAGCGGCGAGCCGAGCCGGGCTCTTCCTACAACGCCGCCTCGCGCCGGTCCGCCGCCGCCAGGCGCCGGCCGCAGCGAGCCGAGCCAGGCCCCCCTACAGCTCCTGGATCTCGGAGGCGATGTCGGAGGCGACCTGTTTGGCGTCGCCGAACAGCATCGAGGTGTTGGGCGCGTAGAAGAGGTCGTTGTCGATGCCGGCGAAGCCGGGGCTGAGCGAACGCTTGATGACGATCGCCTGCTGAGCCTGGTCGACTTCGATGATCGGCATGCCGGCGATCGGGCTGTCGGGATCGGTCTTCGCCGCCGGGTTGGTGACGTCGTTGGCGCCGATCACGACGGCCACGCCGGTGCGCGGCATCTCCGGGTTGATCTCCTCCATCTCCTTGAGCTGCTCGTAGGGGACGTCGGCCTCGGCCAGCAAGACGTTCATGTGGCCGGGCATGCGACCCGCCACCGGGTGGATCGCGTAGTTGACCTCGACCCCCCGCTGCTCCAGCGCGTCGGCGACCTCCTTGATCGCGTGCTGGGCCTGGGCGACGGCGAGGCCGTAGCCGGGAACGATCACGACGGAGTCCGCGTAGGCGAGCTTGATCGCCGCGTCCTGCGCTCCGATCGAGGTCACGGGTCGTTCCTCGGTTGCGCCCGCCCTGCCCGCCGGGGCGCCGCCGAAGCCGGCGAAGAGGACGTTGCCCACGGAGCGGTTCATCGCGGTCGCCATCTCCATCGTGAGGATCGTTCCCGAGGAGCCGACCAGGGTGCCGGCAACGATCAGCGCGACGTTGTCGAGGGCGAAGCCGGCGGCGGCGGCGGAGAGGCCGGTGAAGGCGTTGAGCAGCGAGATCACCACCGGCATGTCGGCGCCGCCGATCGGCAGCACGACGAAGTTGCCAAGCAGCGCGGCGGCGATCAGGATCGCGATGAAGAGGGCCTGCGAGGGGTCGCCGTTGTTGAGCGCGATGTCGACGCAGGCCGCGACGATGCCGACCAGCAGCAGCCCGTTGACCACCTGCTGGCCGGGGACGGCGAGCGGCCGGGTCGGGATCAGGTCCTGGAGCTTGGCGAAGGCGATGTTGGAGCCCCAGAAGGAGACCGAGCCGACCACGGCGGCGAAGAGCACCGGGATCAGCGTGTCGAGCGGGATCGAGCCGATCGCCCCGGCGTCGATCTCGCCGATCCCATGGCGGATCTCCGACCAGGCGATCAGCGCCACGGCGCCGCCGCCGACGCCGTTGTACAGCGCCACCATCTGCGGCATCTGGGTCATCTGCACGCGGATCGAAGCGATGACGCCGACCGCCGAGCCGACCGCCAGGCCGATCACGATCAGCCCCCAGTTGCCGATCCCGTCGAGCAGCAGGGTGGTGACGACGGCGACCGCCATGCCGGCCGCGGCGATCGTGTTGCCCTGTTTCGCCGTGGTCGGGTGGGTGCCGCGGCGCACGCCGATGATGAACATCGAGAAAGAGACGATGTACAGCGCGGTGACGGCGTCGCCGCCCGGCTTCAGCACCGCCTCGGCGATCACGCCGCGCACCTCCCGCCGGCCGTCCCCCTACCGTCGCGCGCGGCGGGGGCCGCGACGCGGTCCTCGGGCAGGGACGGCGAACGGGTTCCGCGGCCGGGCGCCGTCATCCGGCCTCACCGTCTCCCTGGTCCTCACCGGAGGGGGCCTTCGGCCTCGGCTTTTTCGAGAACATGCCGAGCATCCGGTCGGTGACCATGAAGCCGCCAACGATGTTGATCGTGCCGAAGGCGATCGCGATCGTGCCGATCACGTACTCGAGCGGGTCGCTGGCGTAGCCGACGACGATCAGCCCGCCCAGCATGACGATCCCATGGATCGCGTTGGTCTGCGACATCAGCGGCGTGTGCAGGGTGGTCGGCACCTTCGAGATCACCTCGAAGCCGACGAAGGCGGCGAGCACGAAGATGGTCAGCTCGGTGAACAGGCTCATGGCCGCGTCTCCACTTCCAGAGCGAATGGCTCGCGCTTCGCTCCCTCGCGAAGTATCGGATATGCACGCTCGGTCGTCGCCGCGCTCACTTGGCGGCCCTCTCGCTGCGGATCTCGCCGCCGTGGGTGATGCAGGCCGCGGCGACGATGTCGTCGTCGAAGTCGAGCTTCAGCTCGCCCTCCTCGCCGACCAGCAGGCCGAGCAGGCTCTCGAGGTTCTTGGCGTAGAGCTGCGAGGCGGGGACCGGCATCTCGCTGGCCAGGTTGCGCGGGCCGATCACCTTGACCCCGTTCTCGACCACGGTCTCCCCCGCCCGGGTCAGCTCGCAGTTGCCGCCGCTCTCGGCGGCGAGGTCGACGATCACCGAACCGGGCTGCATGCTGCGCGCCGCCTCGGCGGTGATCAGCAGCGGCGCCGGGCGACCGGGGATCGCCGCGGTGGTGACGATCACGTCCTGCTTGGCGGCGTTCTCGCCGATCGCCTCGACGACTTTGGCGTTCTCCTCGTCGGTGAGCGGGCGCGCGTAGCCGCCCTCGCCTTCGGCGTCGGGGATGAAGTCGAGTTCGAGCGGGCGGCCGCCGAGCGAGGCGATCTGCTCCCAGGCGGCCCGCCGGATGTCGAAGCCGGTGACGACCGCGCCCAGCCGCTTCGCGGTGGCGACCGCCTGCAGGCCGGCGACGCCGGCGCCCAGCACCAGCACTTTGGCCGGCGGCACGGTGCCGGCGGCGGTGGTCATCATCCCGAAGAAGCGGCCCGACTCGCGGGCGGCGATCAGCGTCGCCGCGTAGCCGCCGGCGGCGGCCTGCGAGGAGAGCGCGTCCATCGACTGGGCGCGCGTCGTGCGCGGGATCGCCTCCATCGCGAAGCCGGTGACGCCGGCGGCGGCCAGCGCCCGGTTGGTCTCGGCCGAGGTCCAGGGGGCGAGGTGGCCGATCAGGACCTGGCCCGAGCGCAGCCGCCCGATCTCCTCGGCGCTGGGGGTGGCGACGCGAAGGACGACTTCAGTCCCCCAGGCGACCTCGGGGTCGCCGACCTCCGCCCCCGCCTCTTCGTACTGGGAGTCGGGATGGCCGGCCGCCTCGCCGGCGCCGGACTCGACGGCGACGTCGACGTGCTCGTTGCCCTTCAGCGACTTGACGACGTCGGGGACGAGCGCGACGCGGCGCTCCCCCTCGGCGGTCTCTTTCGGAACTCCGATTTTCATGCGGCGCGGAAGGTTATGTGAAGAGCCGTTGACGTCACCCAGCCAGCGCGGCGAGGCGCTCGATCGTGTGCAGCTGCTCGCCCCGGTCGACGTGCACCGGGGAGACGATCAGGCGGTCGATGCCGGCGCCGCGGAAGCGCTCGATCCGCTCCGCCACCTCGGCCTCGCTGCCGACCAGCGAGGTCGCCTCGACGATCTCGTCCGGCATCGCCTCGAAGGCGCCGCCGCGATCGCCGTCCTGGAAGCGGCGCTGGACCTCGTCCGCGACCTCGCCGAAGCCGAAGCGGTGGGCGAGGTCGACGTAGAAGTTGGTCTTGCGACTGCCCATGCCGCCGAAGTAGAGGACGAGGCCGGCCTTGACGACGCTCTTCGCCGCCTCCTGGTCGCCGTCGATCGCGACCTGCAGCGAGGGCGAGACTTCGAGGTCGCTTCGCTCCCGCCCGCCCTTGGCGAAGCCCGCCTCCAGGTGCTCGCCCCAGGTCTGCTCGAAGGCGTCGACGCTGAAGAAGATCGGGATCCAGCCGTCGGCGATCTCGGCCGCCAGCTCGACCGATTTGCGGCCGATCGCGCCGAGGAAGACGGGGATGCGGCTGCGCTCGGGGTGGAAGTTGAGCTTCAGCGCCTTGCCCTCGCCGCCCGGCAGCGGCAGCTGGTAGTGCTTGCCCTCGTGCTGAAGCGGGCCCTCGCGGGCGACGATCTCGCGCACCACCTCGACGTACTCGCGCGTCCGCCCCCAGGGCTTCGCGTAGGGCACCCCGTACCAGCCCTCAGAGACCTGCGGGCCGGACGGCCCGAAGCCGAACAGGAAGCGCCCGCCGGAGAGCTTGTCGATCGTCGCGCCGGCCATCGCCGCGGCGGCGGGCGGGCGCGCCGGCACCTGCATGATCGCGGCGCCGAGCTTGATCGTCTCCGTCTGCGGGACGAGCCAGGCGAGCACGGTGACCGCGTCGGAGCCGTAGGACTCGGCCACCCAGACCGACTCGAAGCCGGCCCGCTCGGCCGCCCCGACGACCTCGACCGCGTCCTCGCCCGTCGGGCCGATGCCCCAGTAGCCGAGATTGAGTCCGAGCTTCAGAGCCACGGCATGGTCAGATGAGCGGGAGTCCGATGAGCATCCGCCGGGAACCCTATTGAATGTCCCCTGATGACCGCCCCGAGTCCAAGCCGATGAGCCGCGCCGCGACCGAGGAGACCACGATCTCGGCCGAGCACGGCCTGAGCAGCGCCGAGGCGGCAGCCCGCCTGCGCAAGCTCGGCCCGCCTGCCGAGGTCTCCTCGCGCTCGGTCTCCAGCATCGTCGCCGGCAACGTCTTCACGCTGTTCAACGCGATCATCGGCGTCTTCTTCGTGCTGATCCTCTCGCTGGGGCTGATCGCCGACGCGGTCTTCGGCCTGATCGCGGCCGTCAACTCCTACATCGGCATCCGCCAGGAGCTGAAGGCGAAGCGGACGCTGGACCAGCTGGCGGTGCTGGTCGCCCCCCACGCCCGGGTGCTGCGCGACGGCGCCGAGACCGGCCTGCTGGCCGAGGAGGTCGTACCCGACGACGTGATCGCGGTCGAGCCGGGCGACCAGCTGGTCGCCGACGGCGAGGTGATCGCCAGCCGCGGAATGACGTTGGACGAGTCGATGCTGACCGGCGAGGCGGACGGGGTCCGCAAGTCGCCCGGCGAGCGGGCGCTGTCGGGCTCCTTCTGCATCTCCGGCTCGGGCCGCTACCGGGTCGACGCGGTGCGCGAGCAGAGCTACGCCGGCCGCCTCGCCGGCGAGGCGAAGACCTTCCGCCATCCGCCCTCGCCGCTGCAGGGCGAGGTCAACCGGGTGATCGTCGCCTGCACCTGGGGAATGGTGCCGCTGGCGGCGCTGCTGCTGCTCACCTTCCAGCTGCGCGGCACCGACCTGGTTGAAGCCGCCCAGACGGCGACCGCCGGCCTGGTGACGCTGATCCCCGAGGGGCTGGTGCTGCTGATGAGCGTCACCTTCGCGGTGGCCGCGGTGCGGCTGGCCCGCAAGGCGACGTTGGTGCAGCAGATCAGCGCCACCGAGAGCCTCGCTGCGGTCGACACGATCTGCGTCGACAAGACCGGCACGCTGACCGACGGCGAGCTGCGGCTGCTCGGGGTCGAGATCGCCGAGGGGGCCGACCCCGACGAGGCGCAGGCGGCGCTGGGGCGCTTCGCGGCGAGCGCCGGCGAGCGCAACCGGACGCTGGAGACGGTCGCCGAGACCTTCCCGGCGCAGCCAGGGCGGGTAAGCGGCGAGGTCCCCTTCTCCTCGCGCTGGAAGTGGAGCGGGATAACGATGGAGGGGACATCGCTCCGGTCGCGGGAATCGGATAGTGACCCGCCCTCCACGAAGTCCCCTCGTCTGACCTCATACGTGATGGGAGCGCCAGACATCTTGGCGAGCACTGGCGCCCTCACCCTGCCGCCGGGCCTCGCCCGCAAGCTCGAGCAGGAGACCGCGGCGGGGCGGCGGGTCGTCGCCTTCGGCAGCTGCGGCGAGGCGCTGCCCGACGACCCGGCGCAGGGGCCGCCGCCGCGCCTCGCGCCGCTCGCCCTGGTCGTCCTCGAAGAGACGCTGCGGCCCGACGCGGCGGAGACGATCGCCTTCATGCGCGAATCGAAGGTCGACCTGAAGCTGATCTCCGGCGACGCTCGGGCGACGGTGACCGCGGTCGCCTACGCGGTCGGGGTGCCGCGCCAGGCCGGCGTGATCGACGGCCCCGAACTGCCCGAGGACCCCGAGGGCCTGGCCGAGGCGGCGCAGCGCAACACGATCTTCTGCCGGATCGCGCCCGAGCAGAAGAAGGCGCTGGTCGCGGCGCTGCGCGCCGCCGGCCGCTACACGGCGATGATCGGCGATGGGGTCAACGACGTGCCGGCGCTGAAGCAGGCGCGGCTGGCGGTGGCGATGGGCTCGGGCACGCAGGTGACCAAAGGGGTAGCCGACGTGGTGCTGCTCGAGGACGAGTTCGCGCGGCTGCCGCAGGCGGTCGCCGAAGGGCGGCGGATCGCCCGCAACATCCACCGCCTCGGCCGCCTCTACCTGACCAAGAGCGTCTACGCGGCGGCGCTGATCCTGCTCGTCGCGGTGCCCGGCTTCGCCTTCCCCTTCCTGCCCCGCCACCTCACCCTGGCCGCCTTCCTGACGATCGGCGTCCCCTCCTTCGTCCTCGCCCTCGCCCCCTCGGACGGGCCGCTCTACCGCGGCCGGCTGCTGCGCGCCCTGGCCGCCTTCGCGGTGCCGGCCGGGCTGGCGACGGCGCTCGGCTCGATCTTCTCCTTCTTCCTCGTCGACACCGTCTTCGGCGGCACGCTGGAGGCCGGGCGGACCGCGGCGACGACGACGCTGATCGTCCTCGGCCTCGCCTTCGTGCTGCTGCTGGAGCGCGGCCCGGGCCGCGAGCACATCGCGATCCAGAGCTACATGCTGGCGATGGTGGCCGGCCTCGGCGCCCTCTTCGCGCTGATCCTCGCCGCCGCCCCGGTGCGCGCCTTCTTCGACATGGCGCTGCTCAGCTCGACCCAGTGGTTCCTGGCCCTGCTCTGCGCCGCGGTCGGCCTGATCATCGCCAGCGCGCTCTGGCGCGTGCCGGCGATCGAGCGGCTCGAAGCGGCGGACTGATCAACTCGCGGGAGCCTTTTGCTCCCTACGGGGGACACAATGCTCCCGCGAACGTGGGGAGCGGGTCAGCTGCGGGTCGGCGCCAGGTCGTCGGTGCCCAGCTCGGCCATCTGCGTGCGCAGCAGCTCGGCGAGGCGGTCGCGCTCGGCCCGGTCGGACGGCTGTCGCGGCTCGCCAGTCGCGTGGTCGAGCAGGTTGAGGCGCTCCTCGGGGTCGCGCTCCAAGTCGTACATCTCGTACTCGGGCGCCGCCCGCCCCTCGGGGTCGAGGTAGACGGCGTGCTTGAGCCGCTTCTCGCGGACGCAGCGCACCCGGTTGGGCTGGCCGGGGGCGTCGACCTGGGAGGTCGCCGCCTGGTGGTCGTCGTAGCTGAAGTGGACCGAGTCGCGGACCGAGTCGGCCGGGGCCGGGTGGTCGACCACGCGCCCGAAGTCGGCGCCGGCGCGGCTCAGCGCCTCGCGCTCCGGGGCGGCGTGGCGGGCGAGCAGCGGGCTCAGGTCGGCCCCCTGCGCGCCGGCCGGCGGCTCGGCGCCGCCGAGGGTCGCCAGGGTGGGCAGCACGTCGACCAGCGAGGCGAGCGCGTCGGTCTCGGCCGAGCGCGGGAAGAGCAGCGGGTTGGAGACGACCAGCGGGACGTGGATCGTCTCCTCGTAGGCGTTGAACGCCTTCTGGCGCAGACCGCCGTGCGAGAGGCCCATCTCGCCGTGGTCGGAGCAGCGCACCACCACGGTCCGCGAGCGCAGCGATCCCTGGTCGCCGGGGTCGCCGAGCGCCGCCAGGACGCGGCCGACCTTGGCGTCGGCCAGGCGGTGCAGGTGGGCGTAGAAGTTGACGTAGTCGAGCTGGGCGCGCCGCCCCCGCAGCGGCCCCAGGTAGGCGGTCATCCCCATCTGCATCAGGCTGTGGACGGCGGGCTTCGAGGAGAGGTCCTCGTCGATCGTCGGCGGCAGCGCCACCCCGGTGTCGCGGAACTCCGACTCCTCGTAGCCCCCCTCGCGGTAGGAGGAGGCGTAGCCGAGCACGTCGTGCGGGTTGACCAGCGAGACGACCAGGCAGAACGGCTCGGGCAGCTCCGCCTGCCCCAGCCAGGCCTCGGCCTGACGCGTGTAGACCTCGTCCCAGCCCTCGCCGAGCGGCCCCGCGGTGCCGCCGCCGAAGTTCTCCGCCTTGGCGTTCTCGCCCGCGTCGGGCGGCTCCCAGGCGGCGAAGCCGAAACGCTCCCGCATCAGCTCCGCGTCGCGATCGCTCCATCCCTCAGCCGCGGCGGGCTGGGTGAGATGCCACTTGCCCTTGTAGGCGACCTCGTAGCCGGCGGCGCGGAGCATCCGCGCCAGGTTCGGCGTCTCCGGCCGCAGCTCGGGCTCGTCGCCGCCCGGCGGGCCGAGCCCCAGCGCGCCGCGGGCGAACTGGCGCAGGGCGCGGCGGCGGGGCGCTCCCCGCCTCAGCATCAGCCCGGCGAGGTTGGCGACGACGGCGGGGGTGTTGCGGAGGTCGGGCTTCAGGTCGGCGGCGGTCAGGGTCAGCGTCACCCCGTGGCGGGCCGGGTAGAGGCCGGTGAGCAGGGTGGCGCGGCTCGGCGAGCACATCGAGCTGTTGCAGAAGCCGTTGCGAAAAGTCAGCCCGGTCCTCGCCAGCTCGGCCTCGTTGGGCATCAGCTCGCGCAGCCAGCCGGGATCCTGCGGCCAGTGGCGCGGCTGGCGCTGCTGGTCGGTGACCAGCAGCAGCATGTTCGGCGGGCGCATCGGCGGCGAGCCTACCGGCCGGACAGGGCCGGACAGGGCCGGGCCGGACAGGGCCGGATGTGCCGGACAGGGCCGGGCCGGACAGGGCCGGATGTGCCGGACAGGGCCGGACGTGCCGAACGTTCAGTGCCGACATAGGTATCCAATCGCCGGCCCGTCGGCCGAGGACCGGTTCGCCCGCTGTCCAGACGGAGGCGGCTGATTTTTCGACCTCGGGCCATTCCGGTGGGGCGGATCCGTCCCTAGCGCTATGGCGACTTGGTCAGCCGACCTCAGGTGCGAGCACAAATTGGGAAACGATCAAATTCGCTGCGAGACGCGGCTCGCCGCCCTCGCGGCGGCGCTCCATCCTCACCTCGATCACCACCGTGCTCTTGCCGGCGTGCAGTGGCTCGCCGACGGCGACGATCTCGTCCCCGAGCACAGCGGCGGCGAAGACGTTCAGCTTCAGCTCGATCGTCGTGAAGTTGTGCCCGGCCGGGACGCTGCGGAAGGTCGACCAGGCAGCGACGGTGTCACCGAGCGCCGTCCACACCCCGCCGTGGACGAAGCCGCCCGGGTGGAGGTGGCGCCGGTCGACGACGATCCGGCCGCGCGCGTGCGAGTCCTCGATCTCCAGCGGCTCGATCCCGAGGTCGCCCGGGAAGCTGCCGGGGAAGATCTTGCGCACCGAATCGGGCGTGATCAGGGAGCTGGGATGGCGCGGCACCTCGCTCATCGCCGCGCGGACCCTATCCGAGGGCGCCCGACCCGACCGGGGCCGAGGCGCCGCTCAGCTCGTACGCGCCGGGCTCCAGGGTGGCGGTGCGGCGGTGGTACTCGCGCCACTGCCAGGGCCAGTTGCTCGGGTCGTTGCCGTTCTCGTCGACGTACCAGCTGGAGCAGCCGCTGTGCCAGACCGTCGCGGCCAAGGCGTCGCGCAGCTCGCGGTCGAACCGCTCGGCCGCCGCGCGGCGGACTTCGATCCGAGTGGCGTCGGCCCGCTCCATCTCCTCGAGCGCGGCGAGCACATGACCCGCCCCGCACTCGAGCGTGTGGATGATCGAGCCGATGCCCGCGTTGGTGTTAGGCCCGTAGAGAAGAAACATGTTGGGGAAGTCGGGGACGGTGGCCCCCAGGTAGGCGCGCGGGACCTCGCCCCACTGCTCGGCCAGAGTGCGACCCGCCCGCCCCATCACCTCCATCGGCGCGACGAAGTCGTGGCTGGCGAAGCCGGTGGCAAGCACCAGGACATCGGCCGGGCGGACGGTCCCGCTCGCGTCCCTGATTCCCTCCGGGACGACCTCCTCGATCCGCTCCGTCACCAGGTCCACGTTGGGCTCTTCCAAGGTCGAGTACCACTCGCTGGAGAACAGCAGGCGCTTGCAGCCGACCTCGTCGGTCGGGGTCACCTTGCGTCGCAGCTCGGGATCCTTTACCGCGCTGGTGATCTGACGGCGGGCCATGAACCGGAACGGGGCGAGCAGCGAGCGGTGGCGGGTCAGGCCGGCGGTCCCCAACTCCATGTAGTTGAAGATGTAGGCGCGCTCGAGCCGGCGCAGGAGCGGGAAGCGCTTGGATAACGCGTGCTCCCAGCGCGAGTAGGCGCGGTCCCGCTTCGGCAGCGTCCAGCCGGGGGAACGCTGGTAGACGTCGACGTGAGCGACTTCGGGCTGGATCGCCGGCACCGTTTGGATCGCGCTGCAGCCGGTGCCGATCACGGCGACCCGCTTGCCCGCGAGCTCGACCGAGTGGTCCCACTCGGCGGTGTGGAAGACGGGGCCCTCGAAGCTGTTCAGGCCGGGGATCGCCGGCGTCTTCGGGACCGAGAGCTGGCCGCAGGCCGCGATCAGCAGGTCCGCTTCGTGCGGTCCGGCGCTCGTCTCCAGCGTCCACCTGCCGCGCTCCTCGTCCCAGCCGACGCTCCTCACCTCGGTGTTTGTACGGACCCGGTCGAGCACGCCGAAGCGCCGGGCGACCCCCTCGATGTAGGCCTGGATCTCCGGCTGCGGGGAGAAGCGGCGCGACCAGCGGTTCGGGGCGAAGGAGAACTCGTACATGTGCGAGGGGACGTCGCAGGCGGCGCCGGGATAGGTGTTGTGCTGCCAGACGCCGCCGACCCGCTCGCTCTTCTCGAACACGGTCACGTCCTCGTAGCCGGCCCGGCGCAGCATCACCGCCGCGCCGACCCCGCCGAAGCCTCCCCCGACGACGGCGATCGAGCGACTGTTCGAGGGGGTCATCTTGGCGATGTTAACCGTGAGGCTGCCTGGCCAAGCAGATCAAGGAACTCGCGCTGCGCGCACCGCATTCTTCGGTCACTGGAGCGTGGCGTGCTCTGCACGCGAGCGAGGACGCCGATATGCGCCGGTCAGGCAGTCTCACGGCCGAAGTCGCCGAACGGCTCGTCGCGCTCCCGCACGGCCTGCTTGAAGCCGCCCTCGGCGGCGCGGCGGACGAACTCGTGGCCCTCCTCGGTGTGGCGGGCGACGCCGTCGAAGAAGGTGCCGAGCAGCTGCGTCTGGTGCAGGCCCTGCGCGTAGAGCGACTGGTTGACCAGCATCTTCATCATCACCAGCTGGTTGACCGGCAGCCGCGCGACCCGCTCCAGCAGCGCCTCGAAGCGCTCGTCCAGCTCGGCTGCCGGCGCCGCCTCGCTCGCGAGTCCCCACTCGACCGCCTGCTCGCCGCTCAACGAGTCGCCGGTCAGGAGCAGTCGCTTGGCCCGCATCGGGCCGACCCCCGCGGCCCACAGCGCGGTGGTCGGCGAGCCCCAGACGCGGGCCGGCGGGTAGCCGATCTTCGCGTCGGCGGCGACCACCAGCAGGTCCGAGCAGAGCGCCATGTCGGTGCCGCCGGCGACGCAGTAGCCGTGCACCTTGCAGATAACCGGCTTCTCGGAGTGGAAGAGGCTCATGAAGCCGCGCACGTTGCGCCACATGAACTGGAAGTCGGTGACCGGGTCCCAGTTCGACTGTGGCGCGTGGTTGGCGGCGATCGTCGCCGGGTCGACCGGGGAGCCGGGTGGCGGCGGGGCAAACGGCGAGCCGGGCGGCGCCTCGGCGTCGCCCTCGCCGAGGTCGCTCATGTCGCCCTCCGCCGAGGCGACCAGGTCGTAGCCGCCGCAGAAGCCGCTGCCGTTGCCGGCCAGGGCGATCGCGTGGACGGCCGGGTCGAGGTTGGCCCGCTCGACGCAGGCGGCGATCTCGGCCGGCATCCGCGGCACGATCCCGTTCCCCCGCTCGGGCCGGTTCAGGACGATGCGGGCGACTCGATCGCCGCTCTCGTAGGTCAGGGTCTCCAGGTCCATCTCGTGTCGCTGTGACGAGTTGTTGTCGCTATCCGACAACAACTCGTCACGAGGGCCCTAATTCATCCTCTCGACGATCATCGCCTTGCCTTGACCTCCGGCGACGCACATCGTCTCGAGGCCGACCTGGTGGTCGTCGGTCTCCATCCGGTTGAGCAGGGTGCCCATGATGCGGGCGCCGGTCATCCCGAACGGGTGGCCGAGGGCGATCGCGCCGCCGCGCGTATTGAGCTTCTCCAGCGGGATGTCGCACTCGTCCATGATCGGGATCACCTGGGCGGCGAAGGCCTCGTTCAGCTCGACCGCGTCGACGTCGTCGATCGTCATCTCGGCCCGCTCGAGCACCTTCTTGATCGCGCCGACCGGGGCGACGCCCATGTACTCGGGCTCGTTGCCGAAGGTGGCGGCGGTGACGATCCGGGCGCGCGGCGTCAGGCCAAGCTCCTTCGCCTTCGCGTCGCTCATCAGCAGCACCGCGGCGGCGCCGTCGTTGAGCGGGCAGGAGTTGCCGGCGGTCACCCCGCCGCCGCCGAACGCCTCGGGCAGTTCGGAGAGCTTCTCCAGGGTCGAGCTGGGGCGCGGGCCGTCGTCCTTGGCGACCTCGCTTCCGTCGGGCAGCGTCACCGGGACGATCTCGCGGTCGAAGAAGCCGTCCTCCTCCGACTGCACGGCCAGTTCCTGGGAGCGCTGCGCGTACTTGTCCATGTCGGCGCGGCTCACCTCGTAGCGGTTGGCGACGTTGACCGCGGTCACGCCCATCTCGATGTAGGCGTTGGGCTGACCGTCGTTGCCTTTCAGGTTGTCGTTCTGGTCGTCGACGCCGGCCGGCTCGGTGCGCTCGTTGTAGCGGCTCACCCACTCGACCCCGGCGGCGACGTAGACGTCGCCCTCGCCGGCCTTGATCGCGTTGCCGGCGTGGCGGATCGCGTCGAGGCTGGAGGAGCAGTAGCGGGAGATCGTCACCCCGTTGACGGACTCCGGCAGCCGCTCGGAGAGCAGCGTGATGATCCGGCCGATGTTGAAGGCCTGCAGGCCCTGCGGCATGCCGCAGCCGCAGAACAGGTCTTCGACCTCGGCGGGATCGACCGCCGGGTTGCGCTCGAGCAGCCGGTCGACCACGAAGGCGCCCATCTCCTCCGGGCGCAGCTGCGCAAGCGACCCTTTGAAGGCGCGGCCGATCGGCGTGCGGACGGTGTCGACGATCACTGCATCGGGCATGCGGAGCATCTCCTCGAAGGTCGGATGAGGTTGGGAGGCGCAGGGTAGTTGACCGGGAGTCTCGCCGCCGGCCCGCGCCCGGGAGCGGCGGCAGCGCGCCCGGGAACGCCGGTCCGGGCCCGGGAGCGGCGGCAGCGCGCCCGGGAACTCCGGTCCGGGCCCGGGAGCGGCGGCAGCGCGCCTGGGAACTCCGGTCCGGGCCCGGGAACGCCGGTCCGCGCCCGGGAGCGGCGACAGGGCGCACCCGCGCCCCCCGTCCTGCTTGCACTAGATTTGCGGACTATGTCGCTCGACGGCCTGCGGGCATGGATCGGGGAGGTGGAGCGCAAGCTCGGGATGCGGACGCGCGTCTTCCTGGCGCTGGCGGCGATCGCGATCGGCGGAGCCGGCGCGGCGATCTACCTGTCGATCGATACCCACAACGACGCGGTGAGCGAAGGCGACGTGCGGGAGCTGCAGGAGAAGCTCGAAGCGCAGATCGGCACGGCGGGCGGGGGCGGCGTCGCCCAGCTCGAAGCCGAACTGAAGGCCCTGCAGACCGAAGTCGCGCAGCTTCGGGGCGGGGGCGGCGGCTCCGGCCAGGGCGGCAGCTCGGGCCAGGGCGGCGGCTCCGGCCAGGGCGGCGGCGCGTCGGGGGGCGGCGGCTCGGGCCAGGGCGGCGGCGCGTCGGGGGGCGGCGGCTCCGGCGGCGACAGTGGCGGCGGGAGCGAAGGCGCGAACCCGGGCGCGAGCAGCGGCTCGGGGGGCAGCGCCAGGCTCGAAGAACTGCTGGAAAAAACCAAAGAAGAAGCGGAAAAAGCGGAAGGCAAGTAGGGAGGTCGTGCGAAACCGCACGATCTTTCACCGCTTCGTCCCCCGTCTCCGTTAGATTCGCCGCAATCCACCTCGCGTTCAGCGCGAGCCTTGCCGGAAGCGGCAGCGAAAGGAGAACCCAATGCCTGAGGGTTACTGCGTCAAAGAGCGCAAGAAGGTCGAGATCAAAGACGCCAAGCAGGTGACGATGAAGAACGGCCGCCCGGCCATCCAGGGAGTCTGCCCCGACTGCGGCACGAAGATCTTCAAGATCGGAAAAATGTCGTAGACAGAGCCAGCGGCGCATCGCCGGCGCTCTTCGTCTGACGCGCGCCTCGGTCCGACTACCGAGAGCGCTTCCGAAGGTCCTCCATTGGGCTTCCGAAAGTCCTATGGCCGGGGCCTGCGAGGTTCCTCGCATCCCCTGAGCGAGATCCCGCTCGTCTCGCTGTAGATTCCTAAGTGACTAATGTCACGGCGGCCGGGTGATCCGGCGTTCGAGGGTAGGCGATTACGTGCAAAATGCGTCACAGAAGCCGCTTGAGCTGATCCTGGCTCGCAATTTGATGTCGGCCCTCTCGACCCCGGCCTTCCTGGTCGACGAGGGCGGCCTGCTCGTCTTCTACAACGAGGCCGCGGGGGTACTGCTCGGCAGGCGCTTCGAGGAGCTGGGCACGGTCGGCCCCGAGGAGTGGGGCGCGATGTTCGGCCCCTTCGACGGGGCGGGCGAGCCGATCCCCTACGACGAACTGCCGCTCGTCCTCGCCGTCCGCAACGGCCGTCCCGCCCACGCCGACTTCGAGATCCGCTCGGCCGACGGCACCCGCCACCGGGTCGAGGTCTCCGCCCTCCCGATCCTCACCACGCACGGCTCGCAGGGGGCGATCGCCGTCTTCTGGCCCGCCGCCGCGCAGGGAGCGGACGCCCGGTGAACGTCAAGCTCTGGGGAACGCGCGGCTCGGTCCCCTCCCCCGGACCGGAAACGATCCGCTACGGCGGCAACACCTCCTGCGTCGGCGTCACCCTCTCCGACGGCTCGCTGCTGGCGCTCGATGCCGGCACCGGCATCCGCAACCTCGGCCTCGCCCTGCCGGCCGAGCCGACCCGCCTGCACATCCTCCTCACCCACCTGCACCTCGACCACATCCAGGGCCTGGTCTTCTTCGCGCCCGCCTTCCGGACGCAGACCGAGATCGTCATCTGGGGCCCGGCCTCGCCGGAGGCCTCGCTGCGCGACCGCATCGCCCGCTACATCTCGGCGCCGCTCTCGCCGGTCGAGGTGCGCGAGCTGCCCTGCGACGTCTCCTTTCGCCACACGCCCGAGTCGGAGTGGGAGATCGGCCCGGCGCGGATCCGCGCCGCCTCGGTCGCCCACCGCGGCCCCACCCTCGGCTACCGGATCGACGACGGCGAGCGCTCGCTCGCCTACATCCCCGACCACGAGCCGGCCCTGGGCGCCGACATCGAGGCGCTCGAGGAGGAGTGGATCTCCGGCTTCGCTCTCGCCAACGACGCCTCGCTGCTGATCCACGATGGCCAGTACGCCGACACCGAGTACCCGGATCACATCGGCTGGGGCCACTCCTCGCTTTCCCACTCGCTCGCCTTCGCGCACCGCAGCGGCGCCGAGCGCACCGTCCTCTTCCATCACGATCCGCTGCACTCCGACGAGCGCCTCGACGCGCTCGGCGCCGAAGCCGGTGAGCGCTGGGCGGCGGCGGGCGGTGCGGCGGGAGCGATCGAGCTCGGCGTCGAGGGGGGCGAGTTCGACCTGCGGGCGCCGGCCCGCCGGTCGCTCGAGGCAATCTGAATCCGAGCGACGCCGAGCGGCGCGCTCAGCGACGCGGCAGGCTGAGCCGCCGCCGCAGCGGCAACAGCCACCAGAGCACCACGAACATCGCCGCCGCGGCGGTGGTGAAGACGACGGTCGCGGCGCCGCCGAAGAGGACGTCGGTGATCAGCATGATCGCCCCGGTCATCGCCAGCGCCAGGAAGCCGAGCCCGGCGATCACCATCCGGTTGGCGACGAAGACAAGCCAGCGCTTCTGCTGGAAGCGGAAGGTCATCCGGTGGTAGGCGGTGGGCGCGATCAGCAGCGCCGCCGAGACCGCCGTGCAGAGCAGGGTCGCGAAGTAGACCTTCTCCTCGAAGGGGGAGATGTCGACGAAGTTGCGCTGGAACGGAACGGCGAGCAGGAAGGCGAAGAGGACCTGGACGCCCGGCAAGGCGACCCGCAGCTCCTGCAGGAGCTCGCCGAGGTTGCGATCGAGGCGTTCGACCTCGGTCTCCTCTCTGCCCGACGGCCGGTCCGCCATCCGCCCACGATAGGCCAGAGCGCCGAGGCGGTGCTCGCCTGAACCGTGACGTGGTCGCGAGCAGCCAGGGGAGCAGCGCGGTCGACACTTGAACCGCTATGCGACTCAAACGTCGACCGCACCGTGCCGGTGCATAGGATCGCGCCCGTGGGACGCCTCGCGGTCATCCTCGGCAGCGGCGCCGTCGGGCCCGGCGGCGGTGAGATCGTCGCCGCCGCGGAACGGCACGGCGCCGTCATCCTGCAGCGCCACGGCAGCGGCGAGTACCGCCTCCCCCACCTGATCGACCACGCCGCCAACCTGCGCCCCCTGCTCGAGGCGGGCTGCGACCGGGCGCTGGCGGTCTGCTCGGTCGGCTCGCTGAAGCCGGAGATCGAGGTCGGCAGCCTCGTCTGTCCGGACGACTTCGTCGCCCTGCAGGTGGCGATCACCAGCTTCGACGACGCTCGCGGCCACGCGACGGCCGGCCTCGACCGGGACTGGCGGGGCGCGCTGCTGGCCGCCGCCGCGGCCGGGGGCGTGCCGCTGCGCGACGGCGGCGTCTACTGGCAGACCAACGGCCCTCGCTTCGAGACCCGGGCCGAGATCGGGCTGATCGCGGCCCGTGCCGACCTGGTCGGGATGACGATGGCCTCGGAGTGCATCGTCGCCGGCGAGCTGGGGCTGCGCTACGCGGCGCTCTGCATGGTCGACAACCTGGCGAACGGAGTCGGCGAGCGTCCCCTCTCCCCGCAGGAGCTGGAGCGCGACCGGGAGGCCAACGCGGCCAGCCTGCGCGACGCCCTCGACGCGATCCTGCCGGAGCTGGCCCTATGACGTACCGGGACTTGGATACCTATGTGGGCAGTCAACTACCGGCGCGTCGGCGAGGGCCGCGGTGAAAGCGCTGAACGTGACGGGCGCCGTCCTCGACGGCGAGACAATCGGCCTCCGCTGCGCCGACGGGCTGATCGAGGCGATCGGGCCGGAGGTGACGCCGCAGCCGGGCGAGGAGACGATCGACGCCGCCGGGGCGCCGCTCGTCCCCGCCCTGGTCAACGGCCACACCCACGCGGCGATGACCCTGTTCCGTGGCTACGGCGGCGACCTGCCGCTGATGCGCTGGCTGCAAGAGAAGGTCTGGCCGGTCGAGGCGAAGCTGGAGCCCGAGGACGTCTACTGGGGGACGCGGCTGGCCTGCGCGGAGATGATCCGCACCGGCACCGCCCGCTTCTGGGACATGTACTGGCACCCGCAGGCGACCGCGCGGGCGGTCGAGGACGCCGGCCTGCGGGCCCACATCGGCGGACCGCTGCTCGACGTCGGCAACGACACGCCCCATGAGCTGAGGGAGGCGGCGCTGCGCGACGTCGAGGCGCTGGCCGGCTTCGGCCCGACGATCGACACCTCGCTCGCCCCGCACTCGATCTACACGGTCAGCGAAGGCCTGATGCGTTGGGCGGCGGGGCAGGCCGCCGAGCGGGAGCTGCCGATCCACATCCACCTCTCCGAGACCGAGCAGGAGGTGGCCGACTGCGTCGCGGCGCACGGGGTGCGGCCGGCCGCCTACCTCGATCAACTCGGGGCGCTCGGCGAGCGCACCGTGCTCGCCCACGGCGTCTGGCTCGACGAGGCGGAGCTGGAGCTGATCGCGGCGCGCGGCGCGACCGTGGTCGCCAACCCGATCGCCAACCTGAAGCTGGCGGTCGGCGGCGTCCTCCCCTACCCGGCGGCGCGTCAGGCTGGGGTCGCGGTCGGTCTGGGCACCGACGGCCCCGGCTCCAACGACTCGCTCGACCTCTTTTCCGACCTGAAGACCTTCGCGCTGCTGCAACGCCACACGAGCGGCGACGCGACCGTGCTGCCGGCCGCCGAGGCCGTGGAGATCGCGACTGGGGCGCGGGCGCCGGCGCTGCTCGACGGTGCGGGCCCGGCGGGCGACCCGGCCGCGGGGCGCCTCGCCCCCGGCGCCCCGGCGGACTTCCTTCTGCTGCGCCGCGACGCGCCCGAGCTGGGGATCGGCGACCTCGCCTCCAACCTCGTCTACGCCGCGAGCGGCTCGGTGGTCGACACGACCGTCGTCGCCGGCCGGGCGCTGATGCGGAACGGCGAGATGGAGGGCGAGGCGGAGATCCTCGCCCGCGCCGCCGAGCGGGCGCGGCGGCGCGGGATCGCCTGAGCCAAACGCGATCTGCGAGGCTGACCGGGAACCTCATGGCGGACGTCCTCAGCACGATCGGCGAAGGCTTCAAGCAGTCGCTGCTGATGGCCTACGAGGTCTGGTGGGCGCTGGTGCTCGGCTTCGCGATCTCCGGCATCGTCCAGTCCTGGGTGCCGCGCGAGCGGATCGAGGCGACCCTCGCCGGCCGCGGCCCGAAGCCGGTCGCCTGGGCGACCGGGCTCGGCGCCGCCTCCTCCTCCTGCTCCTACGCGGCGATCGCGATCGCCCGCTCGCTGCTCCAGAAGGGCGCCTCGGCGACCACCGCGCTCGCCTTCCAGTTCGCCTCGACCAACCTCGTCTGGGAGCTGGGCCTGGTGCTCTGGGTGCTGATCGGCTGGCAGTTCGCGCTGGCCGAGTACGTCGGCGGGATCATCCTGATCGCGCTGATGGCGGCGCTGCTGCGCTTCTTCGTCTCGCCGCGACTCGAAGAGCAGGCCCGCAAGCACGCCCAGGAGGCGCAGGAGGGCCACGTGCACGAACACGGCGACGGCGAGGACGAGCAGCCGCAGACCCTGCGGCAGCGGCTGGTCTCGGCCGAAGCCTGGACCGGCGTCGCCCACAACTTCCGCGCCGACTGGACGATGCTCTGGAAGGAGATCACGATCGGCTTCCTGCTGGCCGGCTTCATCGGCCTGCTCGGCAACGACTTCTTCAACTTCCTCTTCGTCACCGACGCGCCGCCGGTCCTGCGGACGATCGAGAACGTCCTGGTCGGGCCGCTGATCGCGGTCCTCAGCTTCGTCTGCTCGGTCGGCAACGTGCCGCTGGCGGCGGTGCTGTGGTCCGGCGGGATCAGCTTCGCCGGGGTGATCGCCTTCATCTTCGCCGACCTGATCGTGCTGACGATCGTCGCCGCGTACCGCAAGTACTACGGCACCGCCTTCGCGCTGCGGATCACCGCGCTGATGCTGGTGACGATCGTGATCGCGGCGCTGATCGTCGACGGGCTGTTCGGGGCGCTCGGCCTGATCCCGACCGGGCCGCGGCCGACCCGCAACGACATCTTCGGCTCGGTCGAGGTCGACTACAAGCTCTTCCTCAACATCCTCGGCTTGGCGATCTTCGCGACGCTGTTCTGGCTCACCCGCCGCGACGCCGCCCGGGCGAGCGCCGCGTGCCCGGCCCACGCCGCCGACAGCCCGGCCGAAGCGGCGAGCAGCAAGGCCGCCCGCGGGTGGTAGGCCTGCGAGAGCCAGCCGGCCAGCGGCCCGCCGATCGGCGCCGAGCCGAGGAAGACGACCGAGTAGAGGGCCATCACCCGGCCCCGCATCGCCGGCTCGACCGCGAGCTGAAGGCTCGAGTTGACGCTGGCCGCGAAGGTCACTGCGGCTGCGCCGAGCAGGGCCAGCACCGGGATCTCGAAGGCGAGGGTCGGCATGGCCGCGGCGAGCAGCGCCAGGCCGCCGAAGGCGAGCGCCGCCGCGGCGATCAGGCGCGGGCCGGTGCGGCCGCGGGCGCCGGTGATGAGCGCGCCGATCACCGAGCCGACCCCCATCGCGCTGACCAGCGCCGCGTAGGCGCTGGCGCCGCCGTCGAAGCTGAAGGTGGCGAGCAGCGGCAGGACGACCTGGAAGTTGAAGCCGAAGGTGCCGACCAGCGCCATCAGCGCCAGTGGCACGGCCAGCTCCGGCGTGCGGCGCACGTAGCGCAGGCCGGCGCGGATCGCGCCGGGCTCGCGGCCGGAGGCGGGCGCGGCGCGCAGCCGGGCGGGGTCCATCCCCCAGAGGGCGACGATCATCGCGCCGAAGGTGGCGATGTTGACGGCGAAGCAGGGGACGACGCCGACGGTGGCGATCAGCAGGCCGGCAACCGCCGGGCCGGCAATCCGCGCCGACTGGACGAGGACGCTGTTGAGGCTGACCGCATTGACCACCCGGTCGGGGCCGACCATCTCGATCACGAAGCTCTGCCGGGTCGGGTTGTCGACCGCGTTGACGGCGCCGCGGGAGAAGGCGGCGAGGTAGACCATCCACGGGGCGACGACGCCGGCGGCGCTGACCGCGAGCAGGCCGATCGCCGGCAGCGCCATCAGCGCCTGGGTGGCGATCAGCAGATCGCGCTTCGGGAAGCGGTCGGCTAGCAGGCCGCCCCAGGCGCCGAGCAGAAGCATCGGCAGGAACTGCAGCGCGGTGGTCAGCCCGACCGCAGCGCCGCTGCCGGTCAGGGTGAGGACGAGCCAGATCGAGGCGACCGCCTGCATCCAGTTGCCGGACAGCGAGACGAGCTGCCCGACGAAGTAGCGGCGGTAGTTGGGGACGGAGAGGGAGCCGAAGCTGCGCCTAACTGCGGCGCTCACGGTCCGCCCTCGCGTTTCCCCGGCCGCTCCTCGAGGATCCCCTCGAGGATCTCCGCCGCCCGCTCGAGCGTCTCCAGGTCGGCGGTCGGCAGGTCGCGCATGCGGCGCGCAAGGTAGGCGTTCTTGCGCCCCCGCAGGCGGCGCAGCCGCTCCCGCCCCGCGGCGGTGACGCTGACCAGGGCGCTGCGCCCGTCGTCGGGGTCGGGCGTCCGCTCGACCAGCCCCGCCTCGCCCAGCACGCGCAGCGTCCGCGTCGCGGTCGGTCGCTTGACCCGCTCGATCTCGGCCAGCTCGCTGGGGGTCAGCGGCCCGTGCCGCTCGACGCTCGCCAGCGCCGCCGCGGAGGTCGGCGTCAGCCGCTCGGCCGCCCCGGCGGCCTCCTGCCGCAGCCGCCGCGCGGTGCGCACGATCGCCAGCCGCAGCCTGGCTGCGGAGGCGGCGAGGGAGGTGTCGGCTGCCACTTCGATCATCTGATTAGCATCGGTAATTAGCCTAGCAAATTACATTCCTCTGCACTCCGCCGACGGGACGATTCCGGTCGATATGCGTCCGTGTTCGTCTCGTCGGCGGATGATGGGGCGCAAAGGGCACGCTGGAAGGCGGGGCCGGGCGTGTTGCCACCGAGGTAGGCACGCGGCCTGCCGCGTCGAAGGAGACGCGGATGAGCGCCGAGGCCTCCGAGAAGCCGGTCCGCTACCCGCCGGGGATGGACGCGCGAAGCGCGCGCATCGCGCGGATCCTCGACCCGATCCTGCTGGTCGCCTCGGCGCTGGTCATCCCCACCGTGGCGATCAGCGAGTCCCACCCCGGCGGCAGCCTGGAGGCGATCGCCCAGACGCTCAACTGGATCACCTGGCTCGCCTTCCTGGTCGAGCTGGTGGTGATGCTCGCTGTGGTGCCCAACCGCTGGGCCTGGCTGCGCCACCACCCGCTCGACCTGATCGTGGTCGTCTTCACGCCGCCGGTCCTGCCGGCCGGCTTGCAGAGCCTGCGGGCGCTGCGCCTGCTGCGGCTGCTGCGCCTGCTGCGCCTCGCCCAGATCTCGCGGCAGGTCTTCTCGCTGCGCGGCCTGCACTACGCGGCGCTGCTCGCGGTGCTGACCGCGATGGCCGGCGGCGCCGCCTTCATCGGCTTCGAGAAGTCCAACCAGGACCTCAACCCGTGGGAAGGCATCTACTGGGCGGTCACCTCGATGACCACCCTGGGGTCGAGCATCCACCCGACCACGACGGGCGGCCAGATCGTCGCCGTCGCCGTCGTGATCGTCGGCATCTCCTTCGTCGCGCTGCTCACCGGCGCCATCGCGCAGCGCTTCCTCGGGCCAGAGATCAGCGAGACGCAGGCACTGCTGGAGACCGGCGAGGGATCGCCGGAGGCCGAGGCGATTCAGCAGCTGGAAGAGATCCGCTCGCAGCTCAACGCGCTGCAGGTCTCGGTCAGCCGCCTGGTCGAGCGGGGCGAAGCCGGCCGGCCGCCGCCCTGAGCGACTTGGCACGGGTCTCCCGGGAGCATTTTGGACCCTATAGGGGACAAAATGCTTCATTCGACGCGGCGGCGCCAGCGCGGGCGGCTGCGGCTGGGCTGCGCCCCCGTTCGCGGCGGCGCCGGCGCGGGCGGCTGCGGCTGGGCTGCGCCCCCGTTCGCGGCGGCTCAGCCTTCGTCGGCGCGGGCGGCGACCTTGCCCTCCAGCTCCTTCATCACGCCGGGGTCGCGCAGGGTGGTGACGTCGCCCAGCTCGCGCCCCTCGGCGATGTCGCGCAGCAGGCGGCGCATGATCTTGCCGGAGCGGGTCTTCGGCAGGTCGCCCGACCAGATCACCCGCTTCGGGCGCGCCAGTTTGCCGATCCGCCCCGCGACGTGGTCGGCCAGCTCGGCGATCATCTCCTCGTCGCCTTCGTGGTTGCCCTCCAGGGTGACGAAGGCGCAGATCGCCTGGCCCGTGTCGGCGTCGGACTGCCCGATCACCGCCGCCTCGGCGACCTTCGGGTGGGAGACGATCGCCGACTCGACCTCGGCGGTCGAGAGGCGATGGCCGGAGACGTTGATCACGTCGTCGATCCGCCCCAGCACCCAGAAGTAGCCGTCTTCGTCTTCGCGGGCCGCGTCGCCGACCAGGTAGGTCCCCGGGCCGAAGCGCGAGAAGTAGGTCTCGACGAAGCGCTCCGGCTCGCGGTAGATCGTGCGCAGCATCGCCGGCCAGGGGCGGCGCAGGACGAGCAGCCCCTCGCTTTCGGAGACCGGCTCGCCGGCCTCGTCGTAGACCGCGGCGTCGATCCCCGGCAGCGGCCGCGTCGCCGAGCCGGGCTTGGTCGCGACCACCCCCGGCAGCGGCGAGATGATGATCTGGCCGGTCTCGGTCTGCCACCAGGTGTCGACGATCGGGCAGCGCTCGCCGCCGATCACCTTGTGGTACCAGAGCCAAGCCTTCGGGTTGATCGGCTCGCCGACCGTGCCGAGCAGCCGCAGCGAGGAGAGGTCGTGGCGCTCGGGGTACTCCATCCCCCATTTCATGCAGGCGCGGATCGCGGTCGGCGCCGTGTAGAGGATCGTCACGCCGTAGCGCTCGACCAGCTCCCACCAGACGTCCTTCTCGGGGTAGTCGGGCGCCCCCTCGAACATCACGCTGGTCGCGCCGTTGGCGAGCGGCCCATAGACGATGTAGGAGTGGCCGGTGACCCAGCCGACGTCGGCGGCGCACCAGTAGACGTCGCGCTCCGGCTTCAGGTCGAAGACGTAGCGATGGGTGCAGGCGACGCCGGTCAGGTAGCCGCCGGTGGTGTGGAGGATGCCCTTCGGCTTCGCGGTCGAGCCGGAGGTGTAGAGGATGAACAGCGGGTCCTCGGCGCCGATCGGCTCGGGCGGGCACTCCGCGCCCGCCGCGGCCATCGCCTCCTCGAAGGAGACGTCGCGCCCCTCGCGCATCTCGCACTCGGTGCCGGTGTGGCGGACGACGAAGACGGTCTCGACCGAGTCGAGCCCCTCCATCGCCTCGTCGACCCGCGCCTTGACCGCCGCCGTGCGGCCCTTGCGGCGCGCCCCGTCGACGGTGACCAGCGCCTTGGCGTGGGAGAACTCCATCCGCTCCCGCACCGACTCGGCCGAGAAGCCGCCGAAGACGACGTTGTGGACGGCGCCGATCCGCGCGCAGGCGAGCATCGCGACGATGACCGCGGGGATCATCGGCAGGTAGATCCCGACCACGTCGCCCTTGCCGATCCCGTGGTCGCGCAGCGCGTTGGCGAAGCGCTGCACGTCGGCGAGCAGCTCGGCGTAGGTGATCTCGCGCTCCTCGCCCTCCTCGCCGCGCCAGTGGTAGGCAACGCGTCCACCCCACCCCGCCTCGACGTGGCGGTCGAGGCAGTTGGCGGAGACGTTCAGCTTTCCGTCGGCGAACCAGCGGTAGAAGGGCGGGTCGGACTCGTCGAGCGATTCGCTCGGCTCCTCGACCCAGTCGAGCAGCTCCCTCGCCTGCCGCAGCCACCAGGCCTCCGGGTCCGCCGCCGCCTCCGCGTAGACCGCCGCGTCGCCGAGCAGCGCCTCGTCCTGGAACGCCCGCGGCGGCTCGAACCGCTCCACCGCGAGCAGCTCGTCCAGCTCCCGCTCGAGCTCCGTCTCCCCCTTGCCGTTCATTGCGCTCCTTCCTGGGCCGCTACCCTGACCGGGGAAACGTACCCCTTCGACGATTCGGAGCAACTGAACGGACGACGATGCTGTTCAGGCAGATCATCCACGAGGACCTCGGCTGCGCCTCCTACCTGGTCGGCGACCCCGACTCCGGCGTCGCCGCCGTGATCGACCCCCAGTGGGACATCGACCCCTACCTGAACCTCAGCCGCCTGCACGGGATGCGGATCGAGCACGTTCTGGAGACCCACAACCACGCCGACCACGTCTCCGGGCACGGGCGGCTGGCGCGGGCCACCGGCGCGACGATCCACGTCAGCGAGCTGGCCGAGGCCGAGTACGAGCACCAGCCACTCGCCGACGGCTCGACCATGGAGCTGGGCGAGGGCGTCACGATCGAGGCGATCCACACCCCAGGCCACCGGCCCGAGCACACCTCCTTCCTGCTCCGCGACGCCACCCGGGACGGCGACCCGGTCGCGGTGCTGACCGGGGACTCGCTGTTCGTCGGCGACGTCGCCCGCCCCGACCTCGCGGTCGAGCCGCGCGAAGGCGCCGCCGGCATCTTCCGCTCGCTGCACGAGCGGCTGCTGGCGCTCCCCGACGAGGTCGAGGTCTGGCCGGGCCACCTCGGCGGCTCGCTCTGCGGCAGCTCCGGGATCGACCTGAAGACCTCCTCGACGATCGGCTTCGAGCGCCGCCACAATCGGGCGCTGGCCTTCACCGAGGAGGCCGACTTCATCGAGGACGCGGTCTCCTCGCTCGGCGAGCGGCCGCCCAACGTCGAGCACATCGTCGCCCTCAACCGCGGGCCGCTGGTCGAAGCGATCGGCTCCCCGGCCAGGCTGACGGCGCGCCGCTTCGAGGCGGCGATCGCCGAGGGCGCGGTGGCGGTCGACTCGCGCACCAACGAGCAGTTCGACGAGGCTCACATCCCGGGGGCGATCAGCGCCTCGGCCTACGACACCGGCTTCGCCACCAAGGTCGCGCAGGTGGTGCCCCCCGAGGCCGAGGTGGTCGTGGTCGCCGCCTCCGACGGCAACGAGCTGGAGGCCGCAGAACTGCTCGCCGCAGTGGGGCTGCGGGTGCTCGGCTTCCTCGGCGGCGGGATGAGCGCCTGGCGGGCGGAGGAGCGCCCGGTGCAGCGGATCGAGCTGGTCCGGCCCGAGGGGCTGGCCGAGCTGCTGGACGGCCCCGAGCCGCCGCTGATCCTCGACGTGCGCGGCTCCGGCGAGTTCGCCGAAGCGCACATCGCCGGCTCTCTGCACGTCCCCTACGGCGAGCTGGCGCGACGGCTCGAAGAGCTGCCCCGCGACCGCGCCCTGGCGACGATCTGCAAGGGCGGCAAACGGAGCGGCCTCGCAGCCTCGGTGCTGCAGCGCGAGGGCTTCGAGACGATCCACGTCGCCTGCGGCGGGGTCGGCACCTGGCAGGGCGAAGGGCGACCGGTGGAGACTGCGGAGGTCCCGGCCTGATCCGCGGCCGAAGGTCGACGTCGACGAGCGCTACGTCGTCGATGGGAGCACCTTGGACCCTCTAAGGGCCAAAATGCTCCCATCGAGCGCGGCGGGCGGGCGCGGCGGCCCAGGTGAGATCGGCCCGCCGGCGGGTCAGTAGCCCGGCGGGTGGCGGAGGATGAAGCCGTCCGCGGTGTAGACCGGCGAGGGGTGCCAGCGGGGGCCGGCGCCGCCCGAGGTGTCGAAGGCGAGGCCGGCGATGATCACCCAGGCATGGCCCGAGTTGGCGTAGACCGTGATCCAGTGGCCGGCGCCCGCATCGCCCCAGGTCTCCAGCCCGGTCGAGTCGAGCGGGCTGTCGAGGAACCCGCCGCCGTGCAGGGCGAAGCTGACCGCGCCCGAGCAGTCGTAGCCGGAGGACTCGAAGGAGCCGTGGCCGCCGCCCCAGACGTAGGGGGTGGTGGCGATCGCGTTGGCGGCTTCGATCGCCGCCGCGACCGCCGGCGGGGCGCCGCTCGGCACGCTGGCCTGGCTTTCGGAGATGTAGCTGGCGCTCTGACCCGGGGTGAGCGGCGCCGGCGCCGCGGCGGGCGGCGCGGCGCTGCCGGCGGAGGCGATCTGCGAGGAGATCGCCGCCAGGTTGTCGCCGAGCGCCTGTTCGCGCGACTCGAGCGATTCCAGCTTGCGCTGCCGCTGCGCCTGCGCCGCCTTCAGATCGGCGAAGCGAACGGCGGCTTGCTGCTTGGCGGCAGCTGCTTCGCGCTCCTTGGCGGCGATCGCGTCGCGCGCTTCCTTCAGCTGCCGGCGGATCGCCGCCATCCGCCTGACCGCGGCCTTCGCTTCGTCGCGCAGCCCCTTGACCCGCTCGGCGACCGAGTCGTCGTAGTCCTGGACGCGGCTCAAGTATTCGGCGCGGGCGTTGAGCTGGGACCAGCTCGCCGATTCGACGACGACGCTGAGCACGTCGGGGCTGCCCGCCTCGTAGATCGCGACCAGCCGCTGCCGCAGGACCCCGAGGGCGCGACGCAGGCGAGACCGGATCCGGGCCAGCCGTCGCTTCTCGGCGGCCAGCTTGGCGCCGGCGCGGTCCAGCTCGCCCTGCTTGGCGGTCAGCTCGCGTTCCAGCGCGAGCTGCTGCTGGCGCAGCCGCGAGACTTCGCCGAGCATCGCGTCGATCGCCTCGTTCTGATCGGCGATCGTCGCGCTCAGCGAGCTCTGGCTTTCGCGCACCTTGCTCAGCTTGCCCTGCGTCGCGTCGAGCTTCTCGCGCAGGGTGGCAGCCGGCGCGCTCGCCACCAGGCAGAGCGCGAGAAGCAGCAGGGCGGCGAGCAGCGGCAGCAACCGCGGGGTGCCGGAGGAGGCGCGCATCGAGCGCGTCACGCTAGCGAAGTTGCCCAAAAACTGTTAGGAGTTGCTAATAACCTGCAACTTCGGTTGCAGAATCCGCTCTCTTGCAGGAAAAACGGCCGCCGTGACGACTTCGTCGCGGCGGCCGCCGTGACGAGGGGACGTGCCGCCGCAGGGCGGCCCATATGGGCGCCGTAGCGACGGCACCTCCGGGGGTCAGGCCAGCAGTTTGGCCTTCGCCCGCTCGAACTCCTCGTTCGTGATCGCTCCCTTGTCCTTCAGGTCGTTGAGCTTGTGCAGCTCGTCGGCCGGCGAGCTCTGCGCCTGTTCGCGGATGTAGGAGTCCATGTGCTGCTTCGCCTCGGCCTGGGCTTTGATCGTCCTGTCGCGCATCCCGCTGCCGCGCACGATCAGGTAGACGAGCGCCGTCAGGAAGGGGATCAGCACGAGGAAGAGGACCCAGGCGGCCTTCCCCCAGCCGGAGGTCTCGTGGTCGCGGAACAGGTCGGTGAGGATCGTGATCAGGATCCAGATCCAGACCACGAAGAAGAAGATCTCGAGGGCGAGGAGAAGAGCTTCGCCCAGGTTGATGTCGGCAAACGGCACGGCGGGTCCTTTCGGTAGGGACAGAGTGTGGGGCGGGAAGATCATAGAAACGGCAGCGTCGCGAGGCGAGCCACGCCGCCCAGGAACATCAGCGAGCCGAAAGCCAGGGTCGCGATCACCAGCCGCAGCGAGCGGAACTTGACCGAGAGGCCGCCGAAGAACAGCACCGCGGCGAAGAAGATCGTCGCCAGCACGTAGTTGTCGGAGGTCTGGTTTGCTTCGCGGCCTTCCTCGAAGAGCTGCGAAGCCTCGTCTTCGAGCCGTTCGGATTCCTCCAAGTCGGCCACCTTGTACTGCTTCATCTGGAAGGGGACGTCGGGCGCGTCGGGGTTCTTCAGCGGCCGCGTCTTCAGCCAGGCGTTGAAGGCGCGCTTGAACTCGTCGCGGAAGAAGTGCTGGCTGAGGATCCCCTCGAGCTGTTTGTTGCCCTGCGAGTAGGCGACCGCGAACTGGGTGAACAGGTCGGCGTCGATCGTGACGAAGGAGAAGCCGCGCGACTGCGCCTTGGCGGACTCGGTGCGGGCCGCGCCGGCCTGCGTGAAGCGGGTCGACTGCTGGCCGCCCCAGCGGGTCGCCTCGTAGGCGCTGTAGGCGGTGGTCAGGGTCGCCGCCGCGAGCAGCGCCGCGGACCACAGCTCGAACCGCTCGCGCAAGTTGCCGTTGCGATCCACGTCGCGCACTCTATTCGCAGCGAAGAGCACCTGAGCCCCGTCTGAACCGCCGACGCCGCCAGCGCCACAGCCGTAATCCCCTCGTAAGACGGCGGCGCGATACTCGGACCCCCGACCCCGACGACGAGGAGAACAAATGGCACGCCTGTCGATTCTCGCGCTCTGCGCCGCCGCGATCGTCGCGGCCGGCTGCGGCAGCGGCAGCGAGAGCACCACGGCGAGCGCCGCGCAGAGCGGCGCGACGAGCGAGAACGCTGCGAAGGCGACGGCCAGCGCCCGCAAGGGCAAGCAGGTGAAGGCGATCGGCTCGAGCTACGGGAAGGTGATCGCCGACCGGCGCGGCGAGGCCTTCTACCTGTTCGGCAAGGACAAGGGCGGCAAGAGCCGCTGCTACGGCGCCTGCGCCCGCGCCTGGCCGCCGGTGATCACCAAGGGCAAGCCGCGCGCCGGCAACGGGGTGCGGGCGCGGCTGCTCGGCACGACGCGGCGCAAGAACGGCAAGCTCCAGGCCACCTACGCCGGCCACCCCCTCTACTACTACGTGGACGACTCGCCGGGGCGCATCCTCTGCCAGAACGTCAGCGAGTTCGGCGGCCTCTGGCTGGTCGTCAAGCCGAGCGGCGAGCCGGTCACCTAAGTGTAAGACCCGACCAGGTTGTTCCGCTTCAGCTCACCGAGGCGAGTTCCGGGCGGCTTGTGGCTGAGGGAGCCGTGTGGTCTGCGCCAGTTATAGAACTCCAGCCAGCCGGATAGCGCCGCGGTGCGCTCGGCCGAGGAGCGATAGATCGCCCCGTAGGCCCAGCCGCCCAGCATCGTGCGGATGAATCTCGGCCTTGCCGTTGGTGCGCGGCCGGTAGGGCCGGGTGCGGATGTGGCGGATCTTCAGAGCCCGGCAGGCGATCGCGTGCACGGTGGAGCGGTAGGCGCCGCCGTTGTCGGTCATCAAGCGCTCTACCTTGATTCCGTATGAGCGGTAGAAGGCGACCGCCCGGCGCAGGAAACCGACGCACGTTCTCGCCTTTTCATCGGAGAGGACCTCGACGTAGGCAAGGCGGGTGGCATCGTCGACGCAGACGTGGACGAACTCCCAGCCTGCGCCGCGCGCGTGAGAGGTGCGCTTGCCGGTCACCCGGTGTCCGGCTCCTCCTTCGATCCGGACCAGCTTTTTGATGTCGATGTGGATCAGCTCACCCGGCCGCTTGCGCTCGTAGCGGTTGGGTGGCTCGGGCGGCCCCAGGTGGCTCAGCTTGCCGAGGCCGATGCCGGTGAGGATCCCCGAGACGGTGGAAAGCGCCATCCCCAGGCACTCGGCTATCTCCGCCCCGGTCATCCGCGACCTGCGCAGCGCCGCAATCGCCTCGATGCGGCGCTCTTCGGTGCGGTTGGCGACTGCCTTCGGGGCCGAGCTGCGATCGAGCAGGCCGGCCTCTCCCTCGGATCGGTAGCGCCCCGCCCATTTGCGACAGGTGCGCTCGCTGACTCCGGCGGCCTCGGCCGCCTCCGTCAGCGACCACCCCTGCTCGGTGACGCGCCTGACCATCGTGAGTCTTCCCTTCGGACCGAAGGGGGCATTAGCGTGAATCTTCATCCGGGTCTTCTCCTTGGTGCTGGGTGGTGGACACCCCCAGCCTCCAAGGAGGCCCGGATGAACAACGTGGTCAGGAACTACACCTAAGCACCCTCCCGCGGGGAAAGCCGCTGGGCGAAGAGGACCGCGGCCACCGCGGTGGCGAGGTTGAGGCTGGAGACGCCGGAGCGCATCGGGATCGCGAGGCGGGCGTCGGCGCGCTCGAGCAGGGCGTCGCTGAGTCCGTAGCGCTCGCTGCCGAAGGTGAGGATCGCGCGCGGCGGCAGCTCGGCCGGGCGCAGGTCCTCGCCTCCGGGGTCGATCGCGATCAGCGGCCGGTCGCTCTCCGGCGGGGCCGCCGCTGCGGCGACCGGCAGGGCGAAGTGCAGTCCGGCGGCGCCACGCAGCGCGTCGGGGTGCCAGGGGTCGATGGGCCCGGTGGTGAGCACGCCCGCCGCGTCGGCCGCCGCCGCGACCCGCACGCAGGCCCCCAGGTTGCCCATCGTGCGCGGCTCCTCGAGCAGGACCAGCGGCGCCGATCGCGTGTCGACCAGCACCGCCTCGGGCGGGATGCGGCGGCGCTGGGCGATCGCGACGACCCCGGTGCGGGGCGCCTGCGGGACCAGCTCGGCCAGCACCTCGGGAGCGACCCGCTCGGTCTGCTCGACCAGCGAGCCGGCCAGGTCGGGGGCCAACTCCGCGACGAGCCGCTCGAGCTGCTCGGGCTCGGAGGCGACTGCCTCCAGCAGGTCGGCGCCGAAGCGCAGCGCGTGCTTGAGGGTGTGGAAGCCCTCCAGCACCGCGAGGCGCTGGTCGCGCCGTGCGCTGCGGTAGCGGCGGATCAGCCCCTGCTCGGCGACGGCATCGCTCACCGCCGCATCATGACCCGACTCAGTGCGCTAACGCCGCGCGGTCGGCACGATGGTCAGCGAGCGGTCGTTCTCGTCCGGGAACCCGTCCAGGAACGGGGTCAGGTAGCGGCCGACGATCTTGCCGTCCCGCTCGTGCCAGGGCGGGGTCTCGTCGAGGGTCGAGATTTCTCCATGGCCGCCGGCCGGGCGGCCAAAGAGGTAGCGGGGCTCGTTGCCCGTCCAGAGGACCGCGCGCAGCACCGGGTCGAACGGCGAGGGCTCGAGGTCGCAGCCGACGGCGGCGGCGATCGCTTCTGCCGCCGCATCGGCCTGTTGGGTCGCGATCCCGCCCTGCTTGATCGCAAACGCCGTCACGTCGCCAGCCGCGAAGACGCGCTCCACCCCGACCACCCGGCTGTGCTCGTCGACCGGGACGAAGCCGTCCTCGTCGTGGGGGACGCCGTCGATCCGGCGGCCCTCGAGGCGGGGCAGGCTGACCACCGCCTCGGTCTCGATCGGCGCGCCGGGGGCGATCTCGAGGCGACCGCGGTCGAACCCGACCGGGTGGGTGCCGGCCACCAGCTCGATCCCGCGCTGGTCCAGCAGCCGCGCCATCTTCTCGGCGACGGTGCGCCCGAACAGGTCCAGCGGCGCGTCCTCCGGCGTGACCACGGTGAGCCGCGCGTCTTCGATGCCCGACCGGGCCAGCACCGCGGAGGCCAGCAGCGCCAGCTCGTAGAGCGGCAGCGCCCAGCTAGATCCTCCCGGCATCGTGAAGACGACGTCGCGCAGGCCGCCGGCGCGCAGCCGGCGCACCACCCCGCCGACGCCGCCTTCGTCGGCGACGCCCCAGAAGGTGACGGCACCGGGGACCGCCCACAGCATGCGGGCGCCGGGCGCAAGGACGAGCTGGTCGTATTCGACCCGCTCACCGTCGCGCGCGCTGACCCACCCCGCCTCAGCGTCCACCGAGACGATCCCGCCCAGGTGGAACGAGGCGCCACAGCTCCTGGCCAGGCCCTCCAGGTCGTAGCGGAAGATGCTGCCGGCGCCGTAGGGCTCGCCGACCGCGAAGGGCCGATAGACGAACTCGCGCCGCGGCGCCCACAGCTCGACCGTCACCCGTCCGCGGGCCAGCTCGCGCAACGCCAGCGCAGCCTCCAGCGCGGCTACGCCGCCACCGGCGATCACCACCTTGGGGAGCCCCTGGTCGCCCGACTCCGCATGCATAGATCGACATTACGCACGCCGGTTCGGCACTCCATCCGCACGAACCCACCGATCGAGGTTCGGCTTATCACCGATGCCCCGGCCGGCGCTCCCGTTGAGAGCCTCTCCCAGTAGGCCCCGCCCCCCTGGATGCGCACGCTCCCTACCGGGAGAGGCTCTAAGGTTCTGCCGAGCGGGGGAGACCGGAAGCGGAAAGGAAGGCGACCGATGCGATTGCTTGTGGGCCATGACGGAAGCGGCGGAGGACGCGACGCGCTCGCGCTGGCCCGCGTGCTGGGCTCGGCGGAGCCGTCGAGCGCCCTGGTCGTCGCGGTGATGCCCTACGGGCCGCTGCCCGTGCGCTTCGTCGAGCTGGAGAGCGATGCGGCGGCCGCAGCGGAGCCGCTGCTCGACGAAGCGCGCAAGCGGCTGGAGGGGCTCGAGGTCGAGACGCGCGCCTTCGGGGGCGGCTCGCCCGCCGGCGTGATGACCGACCTCGCCGAACGCCGCGAGGTCGACTCGATCGTGGTCGGCTCCCCCCACCGCGGCCCGGTCGGGCGCACGCTGATCGGCAGCGTCGCCGAGGGGGTCCTGCACGGCGCCCCCTGCACCGTCACCGTCGCGCCCCGCGGCTACGCGGAGCAGGATCGTCGCTCGCTCGGCCTGATCGGGGTCGCCTACGACGGCACGCCGGAAGCGAAGGCGGCGCTGCGGCGCGCCCGCGCCTTGGCCGAGGCGAGCGGCGCCGCGGTCAGGGTGCTGACCGTGGTCGCCCCGCCGGTGGCGCTGCCCGGCGTGGTCGGCTACACGCCGGTCGAGCCGCCCGAACCCGACAAGGTGATCGCGGAGGGGGTGCGGGAGCTCGGCCCCAAGGTGACCGCCGAGAGCCGCAAGCTCGACGGCCCGCCGGCCCCCACCCTGGCGAAGGCCTGCGAGGACGGCGTCGACCTGCTGGTCGTCGGCTCGCGCGGCTACGGCCCGGTGATGCGGGCGCTGCTCGGCTCGGTCTCCACGCAGTTGATCGCCGAGGCCCCCTGCCCGGTGATGGTCGTGCCGCGGCCGCGGGCCGACGGCGAGTAGTCCGCTCCCGACCTCAGCGCCCTCTCAGCGCGAGGTCAGGCTGGCGACCAGCTCGACGTACTCTTTCAGCCTGCCGATCCCGAGGAAGCGGTCCATCACCCGTTCGCGAGCCGCGCCGCCCAACCGCGCCGCCAGCTCGGGATCGTCGAGCAGCGAGCGGATCGCCCGGCCGAAGGCCGCCAGGTCGTGCGGGTCGTCGACCAGCAGGCCCGACTCGCCGTCGACGATCTGGTCCTGGATGCCGCCGACCCGGCTGCCGACCATCGGCCGTTCCTTCCACATCCCCTCGGCGACCGTGAGCCCGAAGCCCTCGGCGAGGCTCTTCTGCACCAGCACGTCGGCGCGGCGCTGCAGCGCGTTGACCATCGCCCCGTTTTCGTCGAGGTCGTACATCGGCAGGCTGACCAGATGGGCACGCCGCCGCGCCTCGTCCGGCAGCCGCCGCCACGACTCGGCGACGTCGCCGAACACCACGGCGCCCTCGGGGTCGTCGGCGACGGCGCCGGTGGCGGGGGCGACGAGGGCGAGGTGGACGCCCGGGTCGTCCAGGTATCGCTCGAAGCACTCGAGCAGGCCGCGCGGGTCCTTGAGGCGGTCCCAGCGGGAGACCTGGACGACCAGCTTGGCCCCCGCCGGCAGCGGCTCCTCCTGAAGCAGCTCGGCGGGGCGCTCGACCCGGTCGGGGGTGCCGTCGCCGCGGACGAAGACCGGCGCCGTCTCGGGCGGGCCGTCACGGAGACCGAGCGTCCGCAGGACCGCCTCCACGGTGTCCGGGTCCAGCTCCTGGTTCTTCGCCGAGAAGGGGTCGATCGCCGGCGGCATCAGCCAGACCTTGCCGCGGTCCAGCCCGTCCCAGGCGTACTCGGCGCGCGAGAACACGTAGGCGTCCGCCGGCTCGACGTAGGGGCGCAGGAAGTCCCAGGTGCGGCGGGCCAGCGCGTCCGGCTCGTCGATCCCGATGTGGCAGCGCCAGACGACCCGGGCGCCCAGCTCCTTCATCGCCGGAACCAGGGCGGCGGTCTGCGGGTCGTGCAGGTAGACGACGTCGCCGGGCTGCAGGAGGCGCTCGAGGTGGGCGGCGCTGCCGGCCAGCGTCGCCTCGTAGACGTGGCGCTCCCCCTCCCCCAGCTCGCCGCCGTCGCCGGGGTCGCCGTGCAGGTTGTTGTGGAGGCGCTTGGTGACCGTGAAGAACTCCTCCCCGTCGCGCAGCACCACCCAGCGGGTGTCGATCCCGGCGCCGCGCACGTAGGGCAGCAGCGCGTGGAGGATCTCGGCGACGCCACCGCCGCGGGCGGTCGAGCTGACGTGCCAGATCGCCAGCCCGGCGAACTCGTCGCGCGCCCGCTCGGCCACCCGTTCGAACGGCGCGAACCCCTCGGCGCCGAGCAGCGCCTCGAAGCGCTCGAGCGGCTGCGGCGGGATCTGCACGAACTTGGGGACTGCCATAGCCCCAGCCTAGAGAGACCAGTGGCGGCCCACCTGGGAGGCGGCGCGGGAGGTGAGGATCGGATCGGGCGCCACCGACTCGGGCTCCCCCTCGCCCCCCAGCGCCGCCATCGTCGCCTCGACCGACTCGGCCAGGGCCGCCGGCGCGTAGCCCCCCTCCAGCACGGCGCCGAGCGGCGCGTCCAGCGAGCGGGCCAGCTCGCGGACCTGGCTGGCCATGCGGGCGAAGGAGGACGACTCGAGGCGGCAGCCGGCCAGCGGGTCGTCGCGGTGGGCGTCGAAGCCGGCCGAGACGAGGACCAGCTGCGGCTCGAACTGCATCGCGACCGGGAGGATGACGTGCTCGAGCAGCGAGAGCCACAGATCCCCTTCGGAGCCGGCCGGGACCGGCAGGTTGATCGTGTAGCCCTCGCCGGGACCGGAGCCGGCGTCGGCGATCGAGCCGCTCCCCGGGTAGATCCCCTCCTGGTGGATACCGGCGACGAGCACGTCGGGACGAGTGCGGAACGCCTCCACGGTGCCGTTTCCGTGGTGGACGTCCCAGTCGATGACAATCGCCCGCTCGACGTCCAGCTCGCGGATCGCCAGCTCGGCGGCGATCGCGACGTTGTCGAAGAGGCAGAAGCCCATCGCCCGGTCCGGTTCGGCGTGATGGCCGGAGGGCCGCACCGCGCAGAACCCGGCGGCCGCCTCGCCGCCGAGCAGCGCCCGGGTCATCTCGCAGGCGCCGCCGGCGGCGTGCAATGCCGCCCGGAACGACGCCTCGCCGACGAAGGTGTCGGGGTCGATCGCGCCGCCGCCGGCAGCGCAGAGGTCGCGGACCGACTCGACCAGGCGGCGGCTGTGGACCACTTCCAGGTCGGCCTCGCTCGCCGCCGGCGCCTCGCGCCGCTCCCAGCCGAGCCAGCCGCCGGCCTCGAGGTGGCCCTCGATTGCCTGCAGCCGCTCGGGCGCGTCGGGGTGCAGCGGCATCCCCTCGCGCGGATCGTGCTCGAGGCAGGCCGGGTGGCTGTAGTACAGCGGGGCGCTCGGCGCGGCAGCCATCGGCGGGACTGTAGACGGCCTACCATCCTGGCGTGGGCGCCCAGGGTGACGAGTATCCCGCCTACCGCGAAGCCGACGTCGTCCTGCGGGACGGCTCGACCGTGCACCTGCGGCCGGTGCGCTCCGCGGACGAGGCGGCGCTGCGCAAACTGTTCGAGAGGCTCAGCCCCGGCGCGCGGATGTTCCGCTTCTTCTCCGGGGCGAGCGACCTCGAGGCCGCCGCCGAGCGGATGGCCGACGTCGACTACGCCGCGCGCTACGGCCTGGTCGCGACCCGCGGCGACGACGGCCACCCGGTCGGCCACGGCGCCTACGTCAGCTCGAGCCCCGGGCGAGCCGAGGTCGCCTTCGCGATCTCCGACGAGCTGCAGGGCCAGGGACTGGGGACGATCCTGCTCGCCCACCTGGCCGAGGTAGCCCAGGCCAACGGCATCGAGGCGTTCTTCGCCGAGGTGATGCCGGAGAACCATCGGATGATCGACGTCTTCCGCGAGAGCGGCTTCCCGATCGCGACCTCCTCGGAGCCGGGCGCGATCCACGTCGAGCTGCCGACCGACTTCGGCCCCGACGCGGTCGGCCGCTTCGAGGAGCGCGACAGGCTTGCAGCCGAGGCGGCGGTGCGGCGCTTCCTGGCGCCGCGCTCGATCGCCGTGGTCGGCGCCTCGCGCCGCCGCGAGACGGTCGGCGGGGCCGTCTTCCACAACCTGCTCGAATCGCGCTTCGACGGCGTCGTCCATCCGGTCAACCCGGCCAGCGACGTGGTCCAGTCGGTGCGCGCCTACCGGCGGCTGGCCGAGGTCCCCGGTCAGGTCGAACTGGCGGTGATCGCGGTGCCGCCCGCGGCGGCGGTCAAGGCGGCCCGCGAAGCGGCCGCCAAGGGCGCCTCGACCCTTGTCGTGCTGGCCGCCGGCTTCGCTGAGGTCGGCCCGGAAGGGGCCGAGCGCCAGCGCGAGCTGGTCGAGGTCTGCCGCGAGTCGGGGATGCGGCTGGTCGGTCCCAACTGCCTCGGGGTGATCGCCAACGGCCCCGACGGAAGCCTCAACGCCAGCTTCGCGCCCGCGACCCCGCCCCCGGGCAACGTCGGCTTCGTCACCCAGAGCGGCGCGCTCGGGCTGGCCCTGATCGATCTCGCCGCCGACCGCGGCATCGGCGTCTCCTCCTTCGCCTCGATCGGCAACCGCGCCGACATCACCGCCAACGACATGCTTGAGTACTGGGAGGGGGATCCGGCGACCCGCGTCGCCCTGCTCTACATCGAGTCGTTCAGCGACCCCGGGCGCTTCTCGCGGGTGGCGCGGCGGGCGGGGCGCGCGATGCCGATCGCGGTCGTCAAGGGCGGCCGCTCGCTGGCCGGCGAGCGGGCGACCGGCTCGCACACCGGCGCCCTGCTCTCCGCCTCCGACGTGACGGTGGACGCGCTGTTCGAGCAGGCGGGGGTAGTCCGCACCGAGACGCTGGCCGAGCTGCTCGACGTCGCCGCGCTGCTCAGCAGCCAGCCGCTGCCCGACGGTCCCCGAGTCGGGATCCTGACCAACGCGGGCGGCCCGGGGATCATGTGCGCCGACGCCTGCGAGGCCGCGGGGCTGCAGGTGCCGGAGCTGCCCGAGCAGGTGCGCGCGGCGCTGGCCGAGCACCTGCCGGCGGAGGCTTCGCTCGCCAACCCGGTCGACATGATCGCGACCGCAAGCGCCGAGCAGTACCGCCGTTCGATCGCCGTGCTGTCCGCCTGGGAGGGCATCGACGCGCTGATCGTGATCTTCATCCGGCCGCTGCTGACCCGGGCGGAGGAGGTGGCCGGCGCGGTCCGCGCGGCGCTCGGCGAGATGGAGCGCCGCATACCGGTGCAGGCGGTGTTCATGTCGAGCGGCGACCGCGAGGCGATGGCGGCCGGTGGCAGGGTCCCCACCTACGTCTATCCCGAGGACGCGGCGCGGACGCTGGGGCGGGTGATGCGCCACGTGCGCTGGCGCCGGCGACCGGCGGAGGAGCCGCCGAGCTTCGACGACCTGCGGCGCGACGAGGCGAGCGGGGTGCTCGCGGCGGCGCTGGAGGGCGAGGGCGAATGGCTGGGCGCCGACGACGCCGCCAAGCTGCTCGACTGCTACGGGATCCCGACCCCGCCCTGGCGCCGCGCCGCCGACCCGGCCGGTGCCGCGCACGCTGCCGAAGCGCTCGGCGGGCCGGTGGCGCTGAAGGCGGAGGGGGCGGCGATCCTCCACAAGACCGACCTCGGCGCGGTGCGGACCGGCCTCGCCGACCCGACCGCGGTCGCCGGCGCCGCGGTGCAGATCGACGAGTCGCTCGCCGCCGCCGGGGTCGAGCGCGAGAGCTTCCTCGTCCAGGCGATGGTCTCCGGCGGGGTCGAGCTGCTGGTCGGGATCGCCAGCGACCCCGCCTTCGGGCCAGTGCTGGCCTGCGGCGCCGGCGGCACCCTGGCCGAGCTGCAGGGAGACGTGGCGGTGCGAATCTGCCCGGTGAGCGCCGGCGAAGCCGGCGAGATGATCCGCTCGCTGGCGATCTACCCGCTGCTGACCGGCTTCCGCGGCGAGCCGCCGACCGACTTGGCGGCGCTCGAAGAGCTGCTGCTGCGGGTCAGCGCGATGGTTGACTCGCACCGCGAGATCGTCGAGCTCGACCTCAATCCGGTGATCGCCGGCCCGGACGGCGCGGTCGCTGTCGACGCCCGGGCCCGGGCCCGGCCCGCCCCCGCCCCGCGCCCTTGGCCGAGCACCTGGAGCCCCTCCTGGCGGCCGCTCGGCTGATCAAGCTGCCAGGTCGCGGCGCTCGAACAGCAGCGCGCCGAGCGCCACGCAGGCGACCGCGACGGCGGTGATGCCGAAGAAAGAGAGCGGGTCGATGCCTTCTTCGATCGCCCGCCCGTAGTAGCGGAAGACCGAGCCGTAGCGGACCCAGTCGAGGCCGGTGTCGAGGCGGCCGATCAGGTCCGCCACGTACATCGCCACCAGCACGCCGGCGACCGAGCCGGTGACGACGCTGGTCCGCAGCGACCAGCCGGTGACGAGGATGCCGGAGGCAGCGAAGAGCAGCGCCAGCGGCCAGACGTTGGCGAAGCCGGCGAGGGCCTTCGTGAAGGAGAGGCCGGCGCCGGCGAGGAGGCTGCCCAGCGCGGTCAGCAACAGGCCGACCGCGAGGATCGCGGCCAGCTCGACCGCGGTCGCGGCGAAGCCGCAGGCGACGAGTCGGCGGCGCGAGAGCGGGGCGGAGAGCAGCACGTCGAGGCGACCGCTTTCGGCGGCTCCGGAGAGGCCGGCGGCGACCGAGCGCACCGCCAGGTAGCCGACCGCGAGCGGCACGATCAGGCTCAGCATCTCGGCGTTCAGGTACTGCTCGACCGAGTTCAGCTCGGCGATCCCAAAGGCCTGCTTGAGCGCTTCGGGATAGGAGGCGATCGCCTTGCTGAGAGCATCTTCGACGGTCGGGTAGATGGCGACGACGAAGGCCGACCAGATGCCGATCGGCAGCCCCCAGGAGAGCAGCGAGCGTCGCCGCTCGTGCAGGCGTGCGGCGATCAGCGCACCCACGGCAAACCCTTCCCCTATGCCTTGCCCGCACGTGGCGAGGGAGAGGAACGGCGGAAGCTCATCAAGGCTCCTCCTTGCCTTCGTAGTAGGTGAGGAATATCTCCTCCAGCGTCGGGTGGGCGATCTCGATCTCGGCGACCCGGTGGGCGGCGAGCGCCGCGAGCAGCGCGTCGGGTGCGCCGCCGAAGTGGAAGCGGACCCTGCCGTTCTCCGCGCTCAGGTCGGCGACGCCGGGGACAATCCCCAGCTCGACCGGGTCGACCGGCTCGGCGAACTCAACCGAGACGCGGCGCTGCGCCCTGCCGAGCAGCTCGCTCACCCGCTCGACCGCGATCAGACGGCCGCCGCGGATGATCCCAACCCGGTCGCATACCCGCTCGACCTCGTCCAGCTCGTGCGAGGAGAGGAAGACGGCGCAGCCGCGCTCGCGTTCCTCGCGGACCAGCGCCAGGAACTCCTCCTGCATCAGCGGGTCGAGGCCGCTGGTCGGCTCGTCGAAGATCAGCAGCTCGGGCCGGTGGAAGACGGCGAGGATCAGCCCGACCTTCTGTCGATTGCCGCGCGAGAGCTGTCCCAGCGGCCGCTCGAGGTCGGCGCGGAAGCGGTCGGCGAGCTGCTCGGCGCGGCCGAGGTCGGCGACGCCACGCAGGCGGGCGAGCAGCGCCAGCGCTTCACGGCCCGTGGCGTCCTTGCCGTAGCCGAAGTCGCCCGGCAGGTTGCCAAGCCGGGCGCGGATCGCGACGCTGTCGCGGCGGCTGTCGAGGCCGAAGACGCGAGCGCTGCCGCGGGTCGGGTGGAGCAGGTCGAGCAGCGTCCGGATCGTCGTCGTCTTGCCTGCCCCGTTCGGCCCGAGGAAGCCGAACACCTCCCCGGGCTCGACGGTCATCGTGACGTCCTCGATGCCCCGCGCCGCCCCGTAGAACTTCGTCAGCCCCCGCGTCTCGATCGCCGCCACCTCCGCATCATCCCATCGCCCCAACCCCCCAACCCGGCCACCGCCGCGCACTCCAAGGGGGGAGAGTTTTCGCTGCTGTGGACTTTTACCCCAGGATGGTGGGGTCAAAGTCCAATGCGCGGAGCCGGAGGGCTTGGGAGTTGGCCGGGAGGCAGCATGGCCTGGTGACGCGTCGTGACCTGCTCGCACTCGGTTTCGGCTCTCGCTCGATCGAGCACCGCGTTGCGCAGGGACGGCTTTTCCCCATCATGCGCGGTGTCTATGCCGTCGGCTGGCCGGGAATGACTCGGGAGCGACGATGGATGGCGGCGGTGCTCGCCTGCCGCGATGGCGCCGTACTCAGCCATCGCAGCGCCGCCGCGCTGTGGGAGATCGGCAGGGAGAGACGCGGCCGGATCGACGTGACGATCAGGCGGCGCGGCAAGCACAGCCGTCCCGGAATTCAAGTCAGAAGCCGGCCGTCGTTGCCCGAGGTCAATATCACCGTCCACCGCGGGGTCCCGGTGACGACGCCGGTGCGTACCCTGATCGACATGGCAGCCGAAATCGGCTGGAGGACGATCGAGCGGGCGGTGAACGACGCCGACAAGCGCGACCTCGTCGATCCCGAGACCTTGCGGGAGGCGCTAGACGACTATCGGGGCGTGCCGGGCGTGCGGCTGCTACGGGCGGTACTCGACAAGCACACCTTCCGGCTCTCCGACACAGACCTGGAAGTCCTCTTCCGCCCGATCGCTCGCGCCGCAGGCCTGCCCCAGCCGCTGACCAAACAGATGGTCAACGGCTACGAGGTCGATTTCCACTGGCCGGAGCTGGGCCTCGTGGTCGAGACCGACGGCCTCAGGTACCACCGTACGCCCTCGTCCCAGGGCCGAGACCAGCGGCGCGATCAGACGCATACAGCGTCCGGCCTCAGCACCCTCCGCTTCAGCCACTACCAGGTCAAGCACGAACCCGCCCACGTGCGGTCGGTGCTGGCAAAAGTGTCAAGGCGGAACGCCTCGAAGCGGCGCGTTGGACTTTGACCCCACGCGAGTGGGGCAAAAGTCCAACGCGGCGAGTCGGGCGCGGCGCGATCGGGGCTTTCAGCGGCTGGGGGAGCCGCGGCGGCGCAGCGCCCAGCGGCGCAGCTCGTCCGAGCCCCAGACGGCGAACGGGAAGGCGGCGAGGACGGCCAGGTAGGGCGGCTCGATCGCCGCGGTGCCGAACAGGCCCTGCAGCGGCGGCAGGTAGATCAGCGCCGCGGCGAAGGCCAGCTCGAAGGCGATCCCCCAGAGCAGCAGCGGATTGGAGAAGGGGCCGATCTGCCACAGCGACGCCCGGCTGGTGCGGGCGGCAAAGGCGGTGCCGACCTGGCAGGCGGTGATCCCGGCGAAGCTCATCGTCGTCGCCGCCAGGTAGTCATCGTGCAGGGCGCTGCCGGCACCGGTCGGGTCGCCGGGCGACCAGCCGGCGGTGCCGAGGACGAGGAAGAAGCCGCCCAGCACCAGCGCCGCCTCCAGCAGGCCGAGCCAGAGCCAGGCGCGGGTCAGCATCTCGCCGCTGACGATGCTCTCGCGGCGCGGGCGCGGCGGCCGCTCGAGGATGCCGGGCTCTGCCGGCTCGTGCCCCAGGGCGAGCGCCGGCAGAGTCTCGGTGCCGAGGTCGATGGCGAGGATCTGGAGTGCCGTCAGCGGCAGCGGGATCGAGCCGCCGGAGAGGGCGAAGAGGAGGAAGGGGACGACCTCGGGGGTGAGGTGGGCGAAGATGTAGACGATGAACTTGCGGATGTTCTCGTAGACGACCCGGCCCTCCTCGATCGCGGCGACGATCGAGGAGAAGTCGTCGTCGGCGAGCACCATCGTCGCCGTCTCGCGCGCCACCTCGGTCCCCGATTCCCCCATCGCGACGCCGATGTCGGCGCGGCGCAGGGCCGGGGCGTCGTTGACGCCGTCGCCGGTCATCGCCACCGTGTGGCCCTCGGACTCGAGCGCTTCGACCAGGTGAAGCTTGGTCTCCGGGTTGCTGCGGGCGACGATCAGCTCCGGCGTCCCGGCGAGCAGCCGGTCGAGCCGCGGCTCGGGCATCGCCTCGACCTCGGCGCCGCTGAGCACGACCGGCGCCTCGCCGACGATGCCCGCCTCGCGGGCGACCGCGGTCGCGGTCAGGCCGTGGTCGCCGGTGACGACGACGATCCGCACCCCGGCCTCCCGGCAGCGCGCCACCGAGCCGGTCACCTCGGGCCGCAGCGGGTCCTCGAGGACGATCAGCCCGACGAAGCTCAGCTCCGCCTCGGCGCCCTCCCGCTCCGCCGCGGGCGCCTCGACTTGGCGCTCGGCGAAGCCGAGCACCCGCATGCCGCCGCGGGCGTAGGAATCGAAGGCCGCCTCGACCGTCGCCCGGTCGGCGGCGCCGAGCGGGCGGTCGCCGTCGCGCCCGCGGATCGACCCGCAGCGCTCCAGCAGCTCCAGCGGCGCGCCCTTGGCGTGGTACCAGAAGTGGCCGTCGGGCTCGCGGTCGAGCGTCGTCATCCGCTTCAGTCGCGAGTCGAAGTGGAAGAGCCCGTGGCGAACCGTGTCGCGGTCGGCCTGCGTCGACTCGACGTCCTCCCCCAGCTCCGCGGCGGCGACCAGGAGGGCGCTCTCGCCGGGGTCGCCGTGCCGCCGCCAGCCGTCGGCCGCGCGGTGGACGGCGGCGTTGTTGCAGCGCAGCGCGGTCCGTAGCAGCGCCGAGAACGGCTCGCGCCCGGCCGCGGGCGCCGCGTCCTGGCCGGGGCGCAGCTCCTCCCCCTCGGCCCAGAGCGCCCGCACGCTCATCCGCCCCTCGGTCAGGGTGCCGGTCTTGTCGGTGCAGATGACGTCGGTCGAGCCCAGCGTCTCGACCGCGGTCAGCCGCTTGACCAGCGCCCGGCGGCGGGCCATCCGCCGCACCCCGACCGCCAGCGCCAGGGTGATCGTCGGCAGCAGGCCCTCGGGCACGTTGGCGACCAGCAAACCGATCGCGAAGGTGACCGAGTCGCCCAGCGAGAGGCCGGCGATCGTCGTGCCGACCGCGAAGAAGACGAGGCCGGCGGCGACCGCGACCGCGGCGATCAGCAGAGCGACGCGGTTGACCTGCACCTGCAGCGGGCTGGCTTCGGCGCGAACCCGCTGCGAGAGGGCGGCGATCCGGCCGAGCTGCGTCGCCATCCCGGTCGCGTAGACGACCGCCTCGGCCTCGCCGCCGGTGCAGAGCGTGCCGGAGAAGACGAGGTCCTCGGACTCAAGCGGCGAGGCCGCCGGGCGGCCGCGGGTCGCGGTGCGGGCGACCGGCTGCGACTCGCCGGTAAGCGGCGAGGCGTCGACCTCGATCGCGCCGTCGATCAGCCGCGCGTCAGCGGAGAGCCGGTCGCCCTCGCCGATCAGCAGCAGGTCGCCCGGCACCAGCTCTGCGACTTCGACCTCGACCGTCTCTTTCCCGCGCCGTACCCGCGCCCGCGGCGGCAGGTACTCGCGCAGCGCCTCGGTGGCCCGCTCCGCCTGCAGCTCCTGGGCGAAGGCGAAGACGGCGTTGAGGACGATCACCGCGACGATCGCCGCCGCCAGGGCGAGGATCCCGGTGGCGGCGGCAAGCGCCGCGGCGACCCAGAGCAGCAGCGCCAGCGGGTGGGTGAACTGCAGCGCCAGGTCGCGGAGGTGGCTCGGCCCCCGGCGCCGCTCGATCTCGTTCGGCCCGTGCTGCTCGAGCCGCCGGCTCGCCTCGCGCGAGGAGAGGCCGGAGCGGCTCGTCCCCAGATGCCTGAAGATCAGATCGAGCCTCTCCTCGGGGTCGAAGCGCTCGCTGGTCTCGGGCCCGGGCAGTCTCGGCGCCCCTATCTCAACCGCTCGGGCTGGCGACGCCGCCGGCGGCGGCGCCCGACGCGGGCGGCGAGGGCGCTGGCGCGGGGGCGGGCTGCGAGTCGCCTTCCGGCGACCCTTCGCCTTCCGCCCGGCCGCCTTCCGGCGACCCTTCGGCCGCGCCTTCTTCGCCTTCGCCCCCGCCTTCTTCGAACCCTTCTTCGTAGCCTTCGCCTTCTTCGTAGCCCCCTTCGCCTTCGCCCGAGTAGCCCGAGGAGCCGCTGGTGTGGCCGCCGTGCAGCCCCGACAGCGAAGGCAGGCTCGCGGGCGTCGGGAACTCGGGGCAGTCGCCGGCCGTGGCCGATTCCATGAAGGTGCGCCAGATCGGCCCCGCGGTCGTGCCGCCGTAGCCGGTCGCTTCGCGCGACTGCGGGTGGCCGACCCAGACCGCGGTGGAGTACAGCGGCGTGTAGCCGACGAACCAGGCGTCCGACTCGCCCTCCGAGGTGCCGGTCTTGCCCGCCGCGGCCGCGCAGCCGATCGAGGTGTAGCCGGCGCCGGTGCCGTGGGTGATCACGCCCTCCAGCAGCTGGGTGACCTCGTAGGCCTCGCCCTCGGTGAGGACGCGGTCGCCGGAGTCGGGACTCGGTTCGTCGACCTTGCCGGTGGGGAACTCGACCCGCCCGATCGCGGTCGGGTCGTGGTGGATGCCGCCGTTCGCCAGGGTCGCGTAGGCGTCGGCCATTTCCAGCGGGGTGACACCGACGGCGAGCCCGCCGATCGCCTCCGCCGGGACCGATTCGAGCGGCGCTTCGATTCCCATCTGCTGCGCGGTGTGGGTGACGTGCTCGGACCCGACGTCGAGGTCGAGCTGGGCGAAGACGGCGTTGACCGAGCCCCAGGTGGCGCTGGCGAGCGACATCGTGCCCCCGCCCGGCTCGGCGTTGTTGACGGTCCAGGTGCCGCCGCCCGGCAGCGACAGCGTCCGCGGCGCGGTGCCGTCGTAGTAGGTGCTCTGGGGGTCGACGCCCTGCTTGATCGCGGTGGCCAGGACGAAGGTCTTGAACGAGGAGCCGGGCTGGCGGTGCGCCTGCCAGGCGTAGTTGAATTCGCTTTCTTCGGCGGAGCCTTCGGTCGAGGCGAGGGCGACGATCTCCCCGTTGGAGGGGTCGACCGAGGCGAGGCCGGCGGCCGGGCCGCCTTCGGGGTAGCAGACACCGCAGGAGTCGACCGCTTCCTGCGCCCGTTCCTGCAGCTCGGGGACGATCGTCGTGTAGGCCTTGAGGCCGCCGTAGCGGACCGTGTTGAGCCCGTATTTGTCGATCAGCTCCTGCTCCACCAGGTCGAACAGGAAGGGGTCGCGGATCACCCGGTACTTGCGGCCGGGGTTGAGCCCGAGGCCCTTGCGGACCGCCTTGCGGTATTCGGAGGGGGTGATGTAGCCCTGGTCCGCCATCGCTTCGAGCACCTGGTTGCGGCGCTTCAGCGCGGCGTGCGGGTCGAGGAAGGGGTTGTATTCGGAGGGCGCCTGCGGCAGGCCGGCGATCATCGCCGCCTCGGTCAGGGTGAGGTCGCGGGCCGGCTTGCCGTAGTAGGTCTGCGCCGCCGCCTCGGCGCCGACCGCGGTCTCTCCTTCGACCGTCCCGTAGGGCGCGGTGTTGAGGTAGGCGGTGAGAATCCACTGCTTGGAGTGCGCTTCCTCCTCCTCGAAGGCGAGGTGGCTTTCGATCAGCTTGCGCCTGATCGTCTCTTCGGGGTCGCGGATGTAGAGGTTGCGGACCAGCTGCTGGGTGATGGTCGAGGCGCCCTGCACGGGCTTGCCCCCGGCCAGCAGGTCCTTCCAGGCGGCGCGGGCGATCCCGGCCGGGTCGATCGCGCCGTGCTCGAAGAAGTTGCGGTCCTCGATCGCGACCGTCGCGTATCTGAGGCTCTGGGGAAGCGACCGCGACGGGACCGGCTGGCGGATGCTGCTGGCGCGGATGAAGCCGATCAGGCTGCCGTCGGCCGCGTAGATCGCCGAGGAGCGCCCCCTCTGGACGGGCTTCAGGCTGGAGAGCGGCGGCGCCGAGTCGTAGACGTCGACCGCCCAGCTCGCCGCGAAGCCGCCGGCGACCGCCGTCGCGCAGGCGACCGCGACTGCGCCGATCAGCAGCTTCTTCCAGGTCGAGCCATGCGACCTGCGTCGTCGCCTGCGGGTTCGGCGCGCCATCGGATCGAAACTCTAAAGAGGCCGGCTGGCCGGGATTTTCGGCCGCGCCGAGCGCAACTTCGCGTGCGCAGCGGGCGGAACCGTTCTCAGGCGGCCGCCCTGAACATCGCTCGCCACTCGTCCTGGTCGAATTGGGCCGGCTCGGTCTCGCGCAGGAAGCGTTCGAGCACCGCGATGAAGCGACCGGGGGCCTCGAGCTGGGGGAGGTGGCCGACGTCCTCGAAGACCTCCAGGCCGCTGCCCGGGATCTGCCGGTGGGCGTCCTCGCCGTGATGGGCGGGGATGATCGAGTCGCGGGCGCCCCAGACGATCAGCACCGGCAGCAGCTCGGCCAGGTAGAGGCGATCGGTGGCGTCGACCCGCTGCCCACGGGTGCCGATCACGGAGTGCAGGGTCGCGAGGAAGGCGGCGCGGCGCTCCGGGTCGGTCAGCGAGCCATAGCCGCGCAGGACCTCGGCGACGTCGGCGTTGGGGCGAAGGCCGATCGCGGCGAGGGCGCGGCCGATCGGCCCGCCGACCCGCTCCCCGATCGCGGCCGTGATGGTGATGAAGATGTCGGCGCCGGGGAGCGCCGCGGCGCGCAGGACCGGGCTGACCTCGGGACCGAGGCCGCCGCTGGAGACCAGCACCAGGCGTTCGGTCATCTCCGGGAACTGGTAGGCGAGCTGCATCGCGACGCCGCCGCCCAGCGAGTGCCCGACCAGGGTGGCGCGGTCGTGGCCGAGCGCGACCAGCAGGTCGCGCAGGCCGGCCGCCATCGCGCCTATCGAGTAGTCGCCGCCGCCCGGCGCCGAGGCGCCGTGGCCGGGCAGGTCGGGGGCGATCACGGTGTGGTGGCGGGCCAGCGGCTCGATCACCTCGCACCAGTTGTCGCAGTCGCCGGCGATCCCGTGGATCAGCAGCAGCACCGAGCCCTCCCCGGCCTCCGCATAGGTGACGGGACGGCCGTGGACGGTGGCGGTCTTCATCTGCATCTCGGTCATCGCAACCACCATTATGCCTTGTGCGCCGGGCGGTTACCGTGGGAACTGCTGATTCGGGGACGGTAGCCTTCCCCCGCAGCCCTCCGATGACCAGCTTCCTCCACACCTGCTACCGGATCGGCGAGATCGACCGCTCGGTCGCCTTCTACGAGAAGCTCGGCTTCGAGGAGGTCCGGCGGATGCCGATCGGCGACGAGGCGATCAACGTCTTCATGGGCATTCCGGGCGAGGATCCGCGCCTCGAGCTGACCTACAACCACGGCGTCACCGGCTACGAGCACGGCACCGGCTACAACCACATCGCCCTCCTCGTCGACGACCTCGACGCGACCCTGGAGCAGCTCGCCTCGCAGGGGGTCGAGCCCGAAAAGCCCCCATACCGCCCGGGCGGCCGCACCGAGGGCCACCGGATCGCCTTCGTCCGCGACCCGGACGGGTACCGCGTCGAGCTGATCGGCGAGTAGGCGCGGGCTCCGGAGGCGCCATCACGTTGCCTCCGATCTTGCATAGGGGGTATGCCCTTCCTTCCCCCGGCGCGAGCAGCTTCACCCGAGTGGCTGGCGAGCATCGATCGTCGGCGGGACAGAGCGTGGGGCACGGCTGAACCCTTGACCACCGTATGCGTGGGTCAAGGGTTCAGCCGTAGCGACCCGCTCGAGACGCTCGTGCGATCGTCGCCACGGTCCGCGGCAGCGGGTCCCAGAGTCGAATCGGGGCAACCCTTGACGCCGCGCGGCGGCGGGAGCATCCTTGGCCCTACCGGTCCCTACGCGAGGAGGAAGAAATGATCTGCGCGCTCACCGTCCGCAAGCTGAAGCCGGGCACGTATGAGCAGTTCCGCGATGCGTTCATGGCTGATTTTCGCGACACCCCGCCCGAGGGCTTCGTTCGCTTCGACATGCTGCGCAACGCCGAGGACCCCGACGAGGTGATCTCGTTCGGCTTCTTCGACGGCAGCGTCGAGGAGCTGCGCGACGCCGCGGCGAAGGAGGGCTACGCGGAGCAGCTCGAGCGGGTCGCCCCGTTCGTCGAGTCGGTCGGTTCCGACGGGCTCTACGAGATCGTCGAGGAGCGCACCGCTTGAGCTGAGCCCTAAGCACCCCTTGATTCGTCCGCCGAGGCCGGCGTTAGGGTCCGGCGAGCAAGTTTCGGATTGGAGAGACGAGCTTGGACGAGGAGGGGGAGAACGTGAAACTCGTGATCGGCATCGTGCGGCCTGAGAAGGCCAACGACGTGTTGGAAGCGCTCTACCGCGCCGAAGTGCGAGGGGTATCGATCAGCCGCGTCGAGGGCCACGGCGGCGAGCTGGAGCGGGTCGAGACCTACCGCGGGACGACGGTGAAGATGGGTCTCTCCGACAAGGCCCGCTTCGAGGTCGCCGTCTCCGAGTCGTTCGTGCAGCCGACGATCGAGGCGCTCTGCGACGGGGCGCGCACCGGCGAGGTCGGCGACGGCAAGATCTTCGTCGTGCCGCTCGAGCAGGCGGTCCGCATCCGCACCGGCGAGTCCGACGAGGCCGCCGTGACCCCGGTGGCGCACCGGTGAGCGCGCTCGGCGCAGTCCTGCCGCTCGCCCAGGTCGACACCGGCGACACCGCCTGGATGCTCACCTCGACCGCGCTGGTCCTGCTGATGACGATCGGCCTCGGCCTCTTCTACGCCGGCCTGGTGCGGGCGAAGAGCACGCTCAACACCTTCATGATGTGCGTCTCGGCGATGGCGATCGGCGGCGTCACCTGGGCGCTGCTCGGCTACTCGCTCGCCTTCGACGGCGAAGCGGCGCTGCTCGGCGGGCTCGACCACGTCGCCCTGAACGGCGTCGGCTTCGAGCCGCGCGAAGGCGGGACGATCCCGGCCCTGGTCTTCATGGCCTTCCAGGGGACGTTCTGCATCATCACCGTGGCGCTGGTCTCCGGCGCCGTGGTCGAGCGGATGCGCTTCGGCGCCTGGATGGTCTTCGCGGCCCTCTGGTCGGTGCTGGTCTACGCGGTGCTCGCCCACTGGGCCTTCGGCGGCGGCTGGCTGGCCGGGCAGGGCCTGCTCGACTTCGCCGGCGGCGTCCCGGTCGAGATGGGCTCGGGCTTCGCCGCCCTGGCGGCGGCGCTGGTCGTCGGCCAGCGCAAGGACTACGGGCGGCAGGCGCTGCTGCCGCACAACGCGGTCTACGTCCTGCTCGGCGCCGGCCTGCTCTGGTTCGGCTGGTTCGGCTTCAACGGCGGCAGCGGCCTCTCGGCCGGCAACTCGAGCGTGCTCGCCTTCGTCAACACGATGCTGACGCCGGCCTGCGCGCTGCTCACCTGGTTCGCGCTCGACCTGATCCGCGGCCGGCGGGTGACCGCGATCGGCGCCGCCACCGCGATCATCGTCGGCTGCGTGCTGATCACTCCGGCGGGCGGCTTCGTCAGCCCGGGCTGGGCGATGGCGCTCGGCTTCCTCGGCGCCCTGCCCTGCTACGCGGTGATCGTCTGGCGGCCGCGCACCCGCGTCGACGAGACCCTCGACGTGCTCGCCGCGCACGGGATCGCCGGCTTCACCGGCATCCTCTTCCTCGGCCTGGTCGCCCAGATCGGCTGGAACGGGGTTGCCGACGGCCTCCTCTACGGCGACGCCGGCCAGTTCTGGTCGCAGGCGCTGGGGGCCGCGGTGGCGCCCGCCTACGCCTTCATCGCCACCTTCGCCCTGCTGAAGCTGGTCGGCGCGATCATGCCGCTGCGGGCGAGCGAGCACGAGGAGGCGGTCGGCATGGACGTCGTCTACCACGGCGAGGAGGCCTACGCGAGCGGCGAGGGCGCGATCCTCGTGCAGCCCGAGAGCGACCACGAAAGGCTGGTCGCCGAACCGAGCTAGATGCGCGAACCGCTGAGCGATGAAAAGTCGCCCTATAGAGACAACCTTTCATCGCTCAAGCCCCTCACGCCCGCAGCCGGTAGCCGCGCGAGAAGAGGCGCAGGTTGACCGCGAACAGGGTCGCGGTCGCCGCGGTCAGGGCGAGCAGGGAGAGGGCGACGCTGACTTCGCTGAAGCCGACGAAGCCGTAGCGGACCAGGTTGATCATGTAGAAGAGCGGGTTGAAGTGAGTCAGGGTCTGGAACGGCTCCGGCAGCAGGGTGGCGGAATAGAAGACGCCGCCGAGGAAGATCAGCGGCTGCAAGACGAAGGTCTGCGCGAAGGCGACGTCGTCGAACTGTTCGGCGCGGACGCCGATCAGCACGCCGAGCTGCGAGAAGAAGAAGCCGACCAGGAAGAGCGACGGGAGCAGGACTCCGACGTGGTCGACCGGCAGGTCGACCAGCAGCGAGGCGGCGATGAAGGTCAGCGCCGCGACCAGCAGGCCGCGCACGAAGCCGCCCAGCGAGAAGGCGAGCAGCAGCTGCAGCGGCGAGGCGGGCGAGGAGAGCTGGTCCTGGATCGCCCCCTGGAATTTCTGCTGGAGGATCGAGGAGGAGTTGTTGGCGAAGGAGTTGATCGAGAAGGCCATCATGATCAGGCCGGGGATCACGAAGACGACGTAGTCGATCCCGTGCAGGTCGCCGACCCGCGAGCCGAGCGCCGCGCCGAAGACCGAGATGTAGAGGAAGGTTTCCAGCAGCGGCGCGCCGATCGTCTGTTTCTTGATCTTCATGAAGCGGTTGACCTCGCGCCGCCAGAGGGTCGCGAAGCGGATCTGGGCGGCGCTCATCACACAGCCTCCCGCTCCGCTCCCGGCGCGAAGAACCAGAGATGCACGCTTGGTCGCTCCGCGCTCACGTGGCGCTCACCTCGGCGTGCGAGCGCGACAGCTCCTTGCGGCCGACCAGCGCCAGGTAGGCGTCCTCGAGGTTGGCGACGCCGAAGCGCGCCGCCAGCTCGGCGCTGGTCCCCTCGCCGACGATCTGCCCCTCCGCGATGAAGGCGATCCGGTCGCAGAGCTGCTCGGCCTCCTCGATGTAGTGCGTGGTGAGTAGGATCGTCGTCCCCTCCTGGTTGATCCGCTGCACGTAGTGCCACAGCTCGAGGCGCAGCTCGACGTCGACCCCGGCGGTCGGCTCGTCGAGGATCAGCAGGCGCGGCCGGTGCATCATCGCGCGGGCGAGGATCAGCCGCCGTTTCATCCCGCCCGAGAGGGTGCGGGTGCGTTCGTCGCGCTTCTCGGTCAGCGAGAAGGTCTCCAGCAGCTCCGCGGTCCGCTCGCGCCGCTCCCGCTTCGGCATGCCGAAGTAGCCGGCGTGGTAGTCGAGCGTCTCCTCGGCGGTGAGGAACCAGTCGAGGTTCAGCTCCTGCGGGGCGAGCCCGACTGCCTGCCGCGCCGCCCCGTAGTCCCCGATCGCGTCGTGGCCGAAGACATGGATCGCGCCCCCGGTCGGCTGCGCCAGCCCGGTCGCGCAGTGGATCAGGGTCGACTTGCCCGCCCCGTTCGGCCCCAGCAGCCCGAACAGCTTGCCCGGCTCGATCTCCAGCGAGACGCCGCGCAGCGCCTCGACCCCGGTCTCGTAGCGCTTGGCGAGGTCCTCGACGTGGAGCGCCTTCGCGGCGAGCGCGCCGGCGGAGCCGTCGGTTGTGGCGAGCTTGCCCATCGCCGGCAAATCTAGGGGACCGCGCACTTCGGTCCGCGCCCCCCGGTTCCGCAAGCGGCGAAGTAGCCTGATCGCGTATGGACGCGGGCGAGAAGCTCCCCTGGCGCGGGCCCGGGCCCGGCCGCCCCAGCCTGCCGCTTCCTCCCGGACCGATGCCGCTGCGGCGCGACGGCCATGCTCGCAAGCGCTGGCGCTACATCGGGGTCTTCGGCCCGGAGCTGATGTTCTGCGCTGCGCGGGCGCAGGTCGGTCCCTTCAGCCAGTCGTTCTGGGTCCTGTGGGACCGGCTGGAGCGGCGCCGCTACGCTCACACCAGCCTGCGTCCCGGCGGCCGCGAGGTGGCGATGGCCGGGCGGAGCATCGAGGTCGAGGCGCGCCAGCTGCGCGCCTCGCTGCGACTCGGCGACTGCTCCGCGGTGGAATCGATCTGCCCGAGCGGCAGCGGCTGGGGCTGGACCCGCAAGCGGGCGGGCGTGCCGGTCAGCGGCACGATCGAGGCCGGGGGCAGGCGCTGGGAGGTCGCCGCGCTCGGCGTCGACGACGAGTCGGCCGGCTACCACCAGCGCCACACGAGCTGGCTCTGGTCGGCGGGCGTGGGCCGCGCCGTGGACGGTCGCTCCGTGGCCTGGAACCTGGTCGAGGGGATCAACGACCCGCCCGCCGGCAGCGAGCGGGCGATCTGGGTCGACGGGCAGCCGCACGAGCCGGCGCCCGTCTCCTTCCGCGGCGTCGCCGCGGTCGAGCTCGCCGACGGCGCCCTGCTCGGCTTCACCGGCGAGTGCGAGCGCGCCCGCAACGAGAGCTTCCTCCTCGTGCGCTCCCGCTACCGGCACCGCTTCGGCGCCTTCTCCGGATCGCTCCCCGGCCTGCGGCTCGCCGAGGGGCTCGGCGTGATGGAGGAGCATGACGCGCTCTGGTAGCCCGCTGCTCGTCGTCGACGCCCCCTCGGTGCTGTTCCGGGCCTTCTACGCGCTGCCCGACTCGATCGTCGGGCCGGACGGGAGCCCGGTCAACGCGCTGCTCGGCGCCGCCAACCTGATCGTGCGCGAGGTCGAGGCGCACGGGCCGCGGGCGGTCGTCCTCTGCTTCGGCCCGGACGCCGCCTCCTACCGGGCCGAGCTGTACCCGGCCTACCACGCCGACCGGCCCGAGCTCCCCGACCGCCTCGCCCCGCAGTGGGCCGACAGCGGCGAGCTCTTCGCGGCCTTCGGCTGGAGCGTGGCGCGCAGCGAGTCGCTGGAGGCCGACGACCTGCTCGGCACCCTCGCCCGTCGCGAGGCCGAGGCCGGCGGCCGGGCGCTGCTGCTGACCGGCGACCGCGACATGTACCAGTGCGCCGGCGAGCGGGTCACCGTCCTCTACCTGCGCACCGGCGGCAAAGGCGCCGAAGCGGTGACGCCGCAGGGAGTGCGGGAGCGCTACGGCGTCGACCCCGAGCAGGTCCCGGACTTCATCGCCCTGCGCGGCGACCCCGCCGACGGCCTGCCCGGCGCCAAAGGCGTGGGCCCGAAGACGGCGGCCGAGCTGCTGCGCCGCCACGGCTCGCTGGAGCGGGCGCTCGACGAAGCGATCCGCGAGCCGCGCCCGAAGCTGCGCGGCGCCCTGCTCGACGCGCGCGAGCAGCTGCTCGCCTTCAAGGAGATCGCCACGCTGCGCGACGCCGGCGTCGACCGCCCTCCGGACCGGCCCACCGACTGGGCCGGCGCCGCCGCGGCCGCCCGCGAGCGCGGCATGAACCGCCTCGCCGAGCGGCTCGAGGCCAATCTCGAGTGACCTCCGCGGCGTGGGCAGGCGTCGGGGCCGTCGCTTAGCGGTGGAGGTGAAGCCGCCGAACGCTCAGGCGGCGACCTCCTCCAGCGGCCGCGCCTCGGGCGCCGGGCTGGAGAACCTGATCGCGCCGTCGTCGATCGCGCCGTAGCGGAGCGTCCGCAGGTCGAGGGCGTAGTTCTGCCGCAAACGCCAAGGCTCCTTCGAGCCCTGTTTGGGGAGCTGGTCGAGCGAGCGCAGGACGTAGCCGGCGGTCAGGTCGAGCAGCGGCTCCTCGGCGACCTCCGGGTCGGAGACCTGCGGCACGCACTGGCTGTAGCCGTGCGCGTCCATGTGGTTGAGCAGCCGGCAGACGTATTCGGAGGTGAGGTCGGCCTTCAGCGTCCAGGAGGCGTTGGTGTAGCCGAGCGTGTAGGCGAAGTTGGGCACGCCGCTCAGCATCGCGCCCTTGTAGGCCATCGCCTTCGAGAGGTCGGGCTCGCGGCCGTCGACCACGACCTGCATCCCCCCCAGGAACAGCAGGTTGAGGCCGGTGGCGGTGACGATCAGGTCGGCCTCCAGCTCCCTGCCCGACTGCAGCTCGATCCCCCGCTCGGTGAAGGTCTCGATCCGGTCGGTGGCGATCGAGGCCCGCCCGGCGGAGATCGCCTCGAACAGGTCGCCGTCGGGGATCAGGCAGAGGCGCTGGTCCCAGGGCTCGTAGCGGGGCTTGAAGTGCGTGTCGACGTCGTAGCCCGGCGGCAGCGCCTCTTCGGCGGCCGCGCGCAGACGCCTCTTCACGAAGCCCGGCCGCCGTCTGCTGAGCCGGTAGACGAGCATCTGGAGCAGGACGTTTTTCCAGCGGATGATTGGATAGGCGAGCCGGTCCGGCAGCACCCGGCGCAGGGCGCGGGCGATCGGGTCCTCGCCGGGCAGCGAGATGATGTAGGTGGGCGAGCGCTGCAGCATCGTGACGTGCTCGGCCCGCTCGGCCAGCGCCGGCACCAGCGTCACCGCGGTGGCGCCGCTGCCGATCACCACGACCCGCTTGCCCCCGTAGTCGAGGTCCTCGGGCCAGTGCTGCGGGTGCACGATGCGGCCCGCGAAGCGCTCCTTCCCCTCGAAGGGCGGCGTGTAGCCCTCGTCGTAGCGGTAGTAGCCGCTGCATATCAGCAGGAAGTCGCAGGTCAGGCGCACCGTCTCCCCCGTGTCGGAGCGCTCCGCCTCGACCGTCCAGCGGGACTCGGGAGTCGACCAGGCGGCGCGCACGACGCGATGGTGGAAGCGGATCTTCTCGTCGATCCCGTAGTCGCGCGCCGTGTCGCGGACGTAGCGCAGGATCGACGGCCCGTCGGCGATCGCCTTTTCGTCCTTCCACGGCCGGAACCGGTAGCCAAGCGTGTGCATGTCGGAGTCGGAGCGGATCCCCGGGTAGCGGAACAGGTCCCAGGTGCCGCCGAGATCGCCCCGCGCCTCTAGGATCGCGTAGCTCTTCCCGGGGCAGCGCTCCTGGAGGTGGTAGCCGGCGCCGATCCCGGAGAGGCCGGCGCCGACGATCAGCACATCGAGATGTTCCGGCGACGCGTCGGCCACGGGCCGGCATTGTCGCATGCTGGCTGGTCAGCCAGTGTGACGAGCCGCATTGCGGGCCCAGGCGTCCTCGAGGGGAACGCCGAAGCTGCTCAGCGCGCCCGCCAGCATCGCGTAGTTGCCGACCAGCATCACGGCCTCGAGGATCTCGGCCGGCTCGAACGACTCCGCCAGCGCTTCGTAGGTCGACTCGCTCAGCGCGTGGTCCTCGAGCAGCTCGGGGACGATCCGCAGCAGGCGCCGGGTCGGCTCGCCGAGCAGCTCGCTCCCCGGGTCCGAGCCGATCGCCTCGATCTGCTCGGGCGACAGCCCGGCCCGGCGCCCGATCGCGCGGTGCTGCGTCCACTCGTACCGCGAGCCGCAGAGCCACGCCGTGCGGAGGATCAGCGCCTCGGTATCGCGACGGTCGAGCCTGCCGCGCGGCATCAGCCGCAGGTTGAAGGCGAGGAAGGGGCGGAACAGGCGCCTGTCGATCGAGAGCACGCGAAGGAACTGGTAGCTGCGGCCCCTCGTCGCGCGCCTGGCGATCGCGATCGCCAGGCGGTGCAGCCGCGAGCGCTCGATCCGGGGATCGCCGGTGCGATCGGCCAGCTCGTGCCAGCGCGGCGCCGGCCCCGATCGCCCCGCCCCTGCGTCGCCCACCGTCATCCCCTGCGGCGCTCCAGGTCGGCCTTGACGCGCTGCATCTGCAGGATCGCCCGGCTGCGGCCGGCCCCGGTCAGGTGCCCCTCGCCGCCCTCGCGCCGGTGCTGCTCGGTGCAGAGCGTGACGACGAGACGCGCCGGGTCGTCCCACCCGGACCAGGGAAGCGACCCGAACCCCTCGCCGAGCAGCATCCGGCGCGCCGCCGTGACCGGCGGGACGCCGCGCTCGAGCTGGCTCACCCCCTCCGCCCGCACCCACTCGAGGTAGTCGCGCAGCAGGTCGACCTCGGCCTGGCCGCAGACCGGCCCGTGCCCGGGCACGTACGTCGACGCGCCGAGCGAGGAGATTCGCTCGAGCGCCGTCAGCCAGCCGGCGATCGGTCCCGCCCAGGTGATCGGCGTGCAGCCGACGAAGAGGATGTCGGCCGCGAAGCAAACCGCGGCGTCGGGAACCCAGACGACGGCGTCCCCCGCCGTGTGCGCGGGACCGACCTCGATCAGCTGAACCTCGCGCTCGCCGACCGCGAGGCTCAGCTCGCCGTCGAAGGTCTCGGTCGGCAGGGTCAGCTCGACCTCGCTCCAGTCGAAGGGCGCCAGCTCCCGGCCCATCGATCGCAGCGGCAGGCGCGGCAGGCCGTCGAGGTCGAGAGTACCGACCAGCGGAATCGGCAGGGCGCCGATCGCCGCCAGCAGACGGCCGCCGCGCTGCAGCCGGCGGAGGTCCGCCGGGGTGTCGAGCGCCATCAGCTCCTTCGCGGCGCTGCTGGAGACGATCCGGGCGCCGGCAAGCAGCTGGTTGCCCCAGACGTGGTCGCCGTCGGAGTGGGTGTTGACGACGACCTCGGGCGCCGCGTCAACGATCTCCCGCGCCGCCTCGAGCATCCGCCGGGTCAGCTCGAGGTCCCAGAGCGTGTCGACCAGCAGGACGTGCTCGCCCGAGACCACCAGGCCGGCGTTCGACTCGCCGAGCCCTCCGTTCGGCTGCAGCCAGGCCCAGGTGTCCTCGGCGAGCCGCTCGAAGCCGCGCCGGTAGCGCGGCCGCTCGCCGTGCAGAGTCAGCTCCGAATCGGTCCTCGCAGTCATGCTTCCTCCGCTGTCGATCAGGGGGTTGGGTGGCGCGAATCATGACGCCGAATGCGCCAGGGCCGCCCGAGGGCGGCCCTGGCCTGGTGCTTGGAGACAAGCGCGGGAACCTCGAGCGGGTGGGACAAAGCCCGCCTCCCGGCGCTCGCCGGTGCCCGGGGTGGATTCCACCGGGCGCCCGAACCAGTGCGGCGCCTAGCGGCCCTGCACCTCCAGAGTCCCCTCAAGCATGTGAATCAAGTTAGGACCACCTCCTTTCTCTGGTGATCCCGATTGAAGCAGATCGCTCAGTCTCGATCAGACGTCGCGGCGCCGCTCGACGCCGACGCCGATCGCGGCGAGCAGGCCCGCGTAGAGGGCCATCAGGGCGATCGCCGAGCCGAAACGGGGGAGGCCCCCCTGGTGGACGTCGGGGTTGTTCAGCGCTTCGGCCGCCGAGGTGAACGCGTACTCGCTGTAGAAGGAGACCGATCCGAGGAGCGCGTCGAGGATGAACAGCCCGACGAAGGCGACCGCGACGCCGATCGCGATCGAGCGCGACAGCACCCCGATCGCGACGCCGACGACCGCGAAGCCGCCGTAGGCGATCATCGTCCCGTAGCCGTAGTGGGCGGCGGTGCCCAGCCCGGCGTCCCAGTGGCCCGCCCCGCCGAGAGCGAACCAGATCACCGCGACGAGCCGGGCCAGCGGGACCGAGAGCAGGCCGATCGCCGCCGCGATCGCCACCGCGACGACCGCCTTGGCGATGATCACCCGCCCGCGATTGGCGGTCACCGTATAGGTGGAGACGATCGACTTGGAGCCGTACTCGCTGGCGGCGAGGAAGACGCCGACGATCGTCACCACGACCAGGGTCAGCCCGGATCCGGACATCACCGCGAGGGTCTGCGCCCGGTCCGATTCGCCCGGATAGCCGATCACGCCGGTCAGCGCCTGGGCGACCATGCCGAGCACGGCGATCCCGACCAAGACCCAGGTCGAGCGCAGGCTGCGGGCCTTGATCCACTCGGCGGCGATCTGGCGGCCCATCAGCGCCCCTTCCCCGCGGTCAGCTCCATGTAGCGCTGCTCGAGGTCCTGGTGCTGGGCGCCCAGCGCCGACAGCGCCACCCCCGCCTCCAGGGCGATCTCGCCGACCCGATCGGAGTCCAGGCCGGTGATGCTGAGCTCCTCGCCGCTGCGGACCGCCTTGCCGCCGCCGCGCTCGACCGCCTCGGCGAGCCGGTCGGCCTGCTTGGCGCGCGCGATCACCGTCCGGCCCCCGGCCAGCTCGCCCACCTCGAACTCGCTGACCAGCTGGCCCTCGGCGATCACCACCGCCGTGTCGACCGTCGCCTGCACCTCGGCGAGGATGTGGCTGGAGACGAAGACGGTCTTGCCCTCCTCGTGGGCGAGCCGGCGCAGCATCTGGCGCAGCCAGACGATGCCTTCCGGGTCGAGGCCGTTGGCGGGCTCGTCGAGGATCAGGACCCCGGGGTCGCCGAGCAGCGCCTGGGCCAGCGAGAGGCGCTGGCGCATCCCCAGCGAGTACTTGCCGACCCGGCGGTCGGGGGCGTCGCCCAGCCCGACCGTCCCCAGCACGTCGTCGGCGCGGCTCGCCGGCAGGCCGGCGGCGGCGCAGCTGGCCCGCAGGCTCGCCCGCGCGGGGCGGCCGTCGTGGAAGGCGCCTCCGTCGAGCACGGCGCCGACCGCCGTGGCCGGGTTGTCGAGCCGGCGGTACGGCTGGCCGGCAACGAGCGCCTGCCCCCCGTCGGGCTCGGCGAGGCCGAGGACCATGCTGATCGTCGTCGTCTTGCCGGCGCCGTTGGGCCCGAGGAACCCGGTCACCCTGCCGGCCTCGGCCGTGAAGCTGAGCTGCTTCACGGCGGTGAGGTGCCGGTATTCCTTGGTCAGTTCCTCTGCCTGGATCAAAGGGCGCCTCGGCGTCGGCCGCTGGCCGTTTCCCTCCCAATCGGCTCGAAGACTAGCGTTCCGGCGGCCCGCGGCGTAGGGTGCGCCTACTTCTTCTCGACAGTGGAGGAAACCATGAACGACACCCCCTACCAAGCGGAGGTGAAGGAGCTCACCTGGGGCTGGTGGCTGACGCTGCTGGTGGGCCTGCTCAGCATCGCGGCCGGCGTGATCGTCTTGACCAAGCCCGGCGACAGCCTCGCGACCCTGGCCGTGATCGCCGGCATATTCCTGCTGGCGGACGGCATTCTCGAGCTGATCAGCTCGTTCTCGCGGCTCACCTCCAACCGCGGCATGGTGGCGCTGTTCGGGGTGCTGACCGCGGTCGTCGGGGTGCTGCTGATCCGCCACCCGATCGGCGGCGTCGCCGCGGTCGCGCTGCTGATCGGGATCTGGCTGATCGCGGTCGGCGTGATCCGCCTCGCAACCGCGTTCGAGGAGCCCCAGCACCGCGGCTGGCACGCCTTCGCGGGGGTCCTGGAGCTGATCGCCGGCATCGTGATCGTCTCGACGCCTGATATCGGCTTCGCCACCCTGGCGATCCTGGTCGGCATCGGCTTCATCCTCAACGGCATCGGGATGACCGCCCTCGGCTGGGGCCTGCGCGGGCTGAGGCGGGAGGCCTCGCGCCCAGCCTGAAGCAGCGGACCGCCCGAAGGGACGCCGGTTGAATGGAGTGGTCGCTTGCGATCGTGGCGCTGGCCCTGCTCGGCGTCGCCGCGGTGTCCCGCCTGCTGTCGGGAACGCCGGTCACGCCGACGATGCTGCTCGTCGCCCTCGGGCTGCTCGTCGGTCCCCAGCTCCTTGGCGGGGTCGACCTGTCGGACAGGAGCTCGACCGTGCGCGTGCTGGCGGAGGCGACGCTCACCCTGGTGCTCTTCTCCGACGCCTCCCGGGTCGGCCTGCACCAGCTGCGCCGTGGCGTCGGCGTGCCGCTGCGCCTGCTCGGCATCGGGCTGCCGCTGACGATCGCGCTCGGCGCCCTGGCCGCGGCCGCGGTCTTCGATCAGCTGTCGATCGCCGAAGCCGTGATCCTCGGCGTGATCCTGGCGCCGACCGACGCCGCGCTCGGACAGGCGGTCGCCGCCAACCCGCACATCCCGGCCCGGATCCGCCAGGGGCTGAACGTCGAGAGCGGGCTCAACGACGGGATCTGCGTGCCGCTGCTGTTCGCCGCGGTGGCGGCGGCGGACGTCGAGTCGCATATCGCCGGTGGCCGCGGCGCCGCGCAGCTGCTGCTCGAGGAGATCGGCTACGGGGCGCTCGGCGGGATCCTCGCCGGGGCCCTGATCGCGGCGATCGTCGTCTACGCCGGCCGCCGGAACCTGATCGCGGGCCCCTGGCGACAGGTGATCCCGGCCGCGGGCGCGGCCCTCGCCTACGGCATCGCGACCCCCCTCGGTGGGTCCGGGTTCATCGCGGCGTTCACGGCGGGCATCGTGTTCCGCGCTCTGTTGAGGCGCGACCCGGCGGAGATCAACCGGCTGAGCGAGGAGGTGGGCGACGTGCTCAGCGGCATCACCTTCCTGCTCTTCGGCGCGGTCCTGCTCGAGCCGGCCCTGGGGGAGCTGAGCTGGCAGCTCGTCCTCTACGCGATCCTCAGCCTGACGATCGTGCGGATCGCGCCGGTCGCAGTGGCGATGCTGGGGTCGCGCGTCCGCTTGCCGACCCTCGGCTTCCTCGGCTGGTTCGGTCCGCGCGGCCTCGCCTCGATCGTCTTCGCGCTGATCGTGGTCGCGGAGTCCGAACTCCCCCACCAGCAGCTGATCGTGCTCGCCGTCTACCTGACCGTCGGGCTCTCGGTCTTCGCCCACGGCCTCAGCGCCGCGCCCCTGGCCGACCGCTACGCCCGCTGGTACGAGTCCCACCCCCGCGGCATGGCGCCGCCGATGGAGAGCGTGCCGACTCGCGTGACCCGGTCGCGCCATGAGAAGCTGGCGGTTCGACGAAAGGACTGACATGACTGACCAGGAGCATTCGCAAGGAGAGACCGGGACGGTCCTCGTCACCGGCGGCTCGGGATTCCTCGGGGGCTGGTGCGTCGCGGAGGCGCTGCGACACGGCCACCGGGTGCGCACGACCGTGCGCGACCTGGCGCGCGAGGCGGAGGTGCGGGCGACGATCTCCTCGCAGGTCGACGCCGGCGACCGCCTCTCGGTGCTGGCCGCCGACCTGCGCGGCGACGACGGCTGGACGCAGGCCGTGCAGGGATGCGACTACGTCCTGCACGTCGCCTCGCCGTTCCCGCCGGCGCAGCCGAAGGACCCGGACGAGCTGATCGTGCCGGCGCGGGAGGGAACCCTTCGGGTCCTTCGCGCCGCTCTGGAGGCGGGGGTCGGCCGCGTCGTGGTCACCTCGTCGGTGGCCGCGATCAGCGGCGGCCGCGAGCGCCCCTCCCGGCCGCTCACCGAGGAGGACTGGAGCGATCCCGACAATCCCCGGCTGACGCCCTACGCGCGATCGAAGACGATCGCCGAGCGGGCGGCGTGGGACCTCGTGCAGGAGCGGGGCGACGCGGGGAAGCTGGCGACGGTCAACCCCGGCGCGATCCTCGGCCCGGCGCTGAGCGACGACCTCTCCTACTCGCTCGAGGTGATCGAGCGGCTGCTGCGGGGAATGCCCGGCGTGCCGCGAATCGGCTTCAGCTTCGTCGACGTCCGCGACGTCGCCGACCTTCACCTCAGGGCGATGGCCATCCCCGAGGCGGGCGGCGAGCGCTTCATCGCGGGGGGGCCGTTCCTGTGGATGGCGGAAGTCGCCGCGGTGCTGCGCGACCGGCTCGGAGAGGCAGCCGCGAAGGTGCCGGAGCGAACCGTGCCGAACCTGCTCGTGCGGGCGATGGGAATCCTCGACCCCGGCATCCGCTCGGTGGTCCGCCAGCTGGGCATGAAGACGGAGGTGTCGAGCAGCAAGGCCGAAACCCGGCTCGGCTGGTCGCCCCGCCCGGTAGAGGAGACGATCGTCGACTGCGCCCGGAGCCTGGTCGAGCAGGGCGTGGTCGCCGCGGGCTAAGGACCTATCCCCATAGGGCCCTACGGCGAGCCGTCGTCAGGTCAGCGGCGTCGGGGCGATCGAGCCGAGCAGCCATTCGCCGTCCTCGTCGACCATCGGGATTGTGTAGACGGTCTTTTCCAGGCCGCGGAAGATCACGAAGGCGCGTTCGTCTTCGATCCGCAGCGAGCCGACGCTGGCCTGAGCGGCTTCCTTGCGATACAGCTTCGGGTCGGCCTGGGAGGCGAGGGCTTCGAGGATCGGGCCGCAGCCCTTGTCCTTGAACTGTTCGGATTTTTCCGCGACGCTTTCCAGCTGCTCCTTCACTGGCGTGGCCAGGTAGGAGCATGCCTCGTTCCAGTCCTGGTTGGCCCGTGCGTCGAGGAAGCCGTGCACGGCGGCGGAGGCCTGGTCGCGTTCGGATTCGTCAGCCTCGTCGCCGAAGTTCTGGACGCTGTTGTCCCCGCCCTTGACGCGGTACTGACTCGAGCCGCCGCCGGAGTCGTTGTGGGGGATGGAGGCGTTGCTGGAGCTCCCCCCTCCCGATCCGGAGGACTGCCCCCCTTCGCCGCCCTGCTTCTTCCCCTTGCCCTTCTTCTTGGAGCCGCTGCCGGACGATCCCTGGGCGCTCTGCGGCGCGGTGGTCTCGGTCGACGCGGCGGTGGAGGAGCCTTCCCCGTCGTCGCCGCCCCCGCAGGCGGCTAGGCCGAGGGCGAGCAGCATCGCCGCAGCGGCAATCGAAAGCGTCGCTAGTCCCGCTCGTCCCATCATGCTTCCCTCTAAACACTACGGTATCTCACCCGGATCGGTGGGCCGGCCGGGCGGCTCCAATGCGGCCAGCTCGGCGACGACGACGTTGACCACCCCGTCGCGGCGCTCCAGGCGCCCGCAGGCGCGAAGCAGCGGGGCCGCACGGACCAGGGAGCGGCGGCGATCGCAGACCGGCGGCGGGACGATCAGGTTGACGGTGCCGCGCTCGTCTTCGAGCAGCACGAAGGTGATCCCCTTCGCCGTCTCGGGACGCTGGCGAGCGACCACCACGCCGGCGACCTCGACGGTGGCGCCGTCCTCGATCCGCCCCAGCTCCGAGCTGCGGGCGACGCCCTCGCCGAGCTCGCCGCGCAGCAGGGCGAGCGGGTGCTCCCCGAGGTTGATCCCGGTCGCGCGGTAGTCCTCGACCGCCTTCTGCCAGCGCCCCAGCGGCTCGAGCTCGGGCGCGGGCGGGGGCTCCAAGGGCAGCGCCATCTGCGTCCTCTCCCCATGCCGTACCCCGGTTGCGGCCATCCCGGCCCGCCAGAGGGCCCTCCTGCGGTCGGAAGGCGTGCCCACACCCCCCGCCCGGACAAGTGCCTCGCTAATTAGCTCGGCACTTTGAGTATCCGCCCGTTCGGGGGGTGTGGGCACACCTTCCACCAAGCCGTCCAGCGCGCCGGCCCAGGCGAGCCGCTCCAGCCCGTCGCGGCTCGCGCCCGAGCGGCTGGCGAGGTCGGCAATGCTCCGGTAGGGGCCGCCGCGCCGGCGCTCCTCGACCAGGGCCTCCATCTCCTCCGCGCGGACCCCCTTGACGTAGCCGAGCCCGATCCGCACCTCCTCTCCCCCCGTCGATGGGCCGATTCCGGACGATATGCGTCCGTTTTCGTCCCGTCGGCGGGGTGATTCCACGTGGCAGAGCACGCAGCTGCAATTGGCGTCGGGGGGCGCCACCCGCACGCCGCGGCGCTGCGCGTCGTGGACGAGGGAATCGGGGGGGTAGAAGCCCATCGGCTGCTCGTTCAAGAGCGAGCAGAGGAACTCCGGGCCGTAGTGGACGCGCAGCCAGGCGGACTGGTAGGCGAGCAGGCCGAAGGCGGCGGAGTGGGCCTTGGGGAAGCCGAAGCCGGAGAAGCCCTGGATCTGCGCCCAGACCCGCTCGGCGACGGCGGCCGGGACGCCGCGGCCCCGCGCCCCGGCGAGGAAGCGCTCGTGGTGGGAGTGGATCGCCGCCTCGGAGCGCTTGCGGCTCATCGCCCGTCGCAGCCCCTCGGCCTCCGCGGAGGAGAAGCCGGCCAGCGCCATCGCGACCTCGATCACCTGCTCCTGGAAGACGATCGTCCCCAGCGTCTCCTTCAGCACCGGCTCCAGCAGCGGATGCGGGTAGGGGATCTCGAAGCCGGGGTCTTCGCGCAACCGCTTTCGCCGCTCGATGTAGGGGTGGATGGCGCCGCCCTGGATCGGGCCGGGGCGGACGAGGGCGACCTGGACGGTGAGGTCGTCGAGGTCGCGGGGCAGGGTGCGGGGAAGCATCTGCATCTGCGCCCGGCTCTCGATCTGAAAGACGCCCGTGGTCTCGGCCGCCCGGATCGAGGAGAAGGTCTCGGGGTCGTCGTGGGGGATGCGCGAGAGGTCGATTCGCTCGCCTCGCGCCCGCTCTATCTCCTCGACGCAGCGCTCGACCGCGGAGAGCATCCCGAGGCCGAGCAGGTCGATCTTCAGAAAGCCCGCGTCGGCACAGGAGTCCTTGTCCCACTGGACGGTCTGCCGCCCCGCCATCGCCGCCGGCACCACCGGGCAGACGTCGATCAGCGGTCGCGTCGAGATCACCATCCCGCCGGGGTGCTGGGAGGCATGGCGG